>OHKZ01000906.1_pt1 | contig 11233 bp, 10 predicted proteins | sample 1569011 | NCBI WGS metagenome assembly OHKZ01 (sample SAMEA3879564, study PRJEB24766) | human gut metagenome | biome: human-associated habitat; feature: feces | place: USA | collected 1985/1987
GGCGGATGAAGGGAGGCGTTGTTGGGGCAGCGGCCAGCAGGACACGAGTGCAATACTTTGCACGAAGTGGACGCTGGGAGCCGCAACTCGTATGCTGGCGTGAAGCGCCTGAGAGGTTTATTTTACAAACAAAAAGGAGAATGATTATGGCAACACCCCACATCAGCGCTGAAAAAGGCGATTTCGCAAAGACCGTCCTGATGCCCGGCGATCCGCTGCGGGCAAAGTTCATCGCGGATACCTTCCTCGAGGATGTCCGCCAGGTCACCGGTGTCCGTGGAATGCTGGGCTTTACCGGCACCTATGAGAGCCGCCCCATCAGTGTGATGGGCAGCGGCATGGGAATGCCCTCCATCGGCATCTACTCCTACGAGCTGTACAAGTTCTACGATGTGGACAACATCATCCGCATCGGTTCTGCCGGCAGCTACACCGACAAAGCCAAGCTGTTCGATGTGGTGCTGGCCGCCGGTGCTGTGAGCGAGAGCAATTATGCCCGGGTCCAGAGCGGCTTTGAGGGGGATCTCACCCTGCCCAGCCAGACCCTGAACGACAAGCTGCGCGCTTCCGCCGCAAAGCAGGGCATGCCCCTGATCGAGGGCAACATCCATTCCTCCGATGTGTTCTATCGCCAGCCCTCCGATGAAAAGCCCACCTACTGGGAAAAGCTGCGGGATGAGCGCGGCTGCCTGTGTGTGGAGATGGAGAGCTTTGCCCTCTTCGCCAACGCTCAGGTTCTGGGCAAGAATGCCGCCTGCCTGCTGACCATCTCCGACAGCTTTGTCTCCCCGGAGATCACCACCGCCGAGCAGCGTCAGACCAGCTTCACCAACATGATGAAGGTCGCACTGGGCGCGGAGTACTGATTTGCATTCACAAAAAGGGTTGTTGTCACACGACAACAACCCTTTTATGTTTTAAGTGTCACTATAATGACCGAAACAGGATGCGATAATGATATTGCCGTCCTGCTCTTTATAAACAATGCGGTGCGTATCGTCGATGCGGCGGCTCCACCATCCACTCAAATCACCTTTTAAGGGTTCGGGTTTTCCAATGCCCTCGTAGGAGTTCCGCTGGATGTCTTTCAGAAGTGTGTTGATACGCTTCAGCAGCTTTTTGTCTCGCGTCTGCCAAAGGCAGTAGTCTTCCCATGCTTCCTCTTCCCAAAGCAATCTCATTTAATCTACCTCGATCAAATCGTGCTCAGTGAGCTTGGCTTTTCCTGTATCGATGTCGTGGACGATCTGGCGGAGATGATTGATGTTGCTTTCCGAGTAGAACGGGTCGGCGGAAACCTCAAAGGGAATGCGGTGCTCCCGGGAAACTTTTTTGGCGAAAATCGTGAATGCCGTTGTCATAGAAAGTCCCATCTCGGCGCAAACCTCTTCCATGCTGCGTTTCAGGTCTGGGTCCATCCGGAAGTTCACATTGACTGCATTTGCCATTCTAATACACCTCCTTCTTGATTCTATTATATGCGTCTGTAATGAAAAATGCAAGAACTTTCGTTACATAATAAATGAACAACGAGAAATCTCTTGAAGAATTTGAGAACACGCCGTATAATTGAAGTGCAAAAGAGGGGATGAAAGATGAACGACTTTCAACCAAATCAGGATATCTGCCTTGTACCTTATTACCCAGCCTATGAAATTGCCCTTCCGTGGTATCAGGACGCAGAACTGTGCCATCATGTAGATAATCAGAATCGCATTTATGACCTGCCTATCCTGAAAAATATGTACCAGTATCTGGATAGTCATGGTGATTTGTTCTACATTGGATATAAGGGCATTCTGTGCGGAGATGTATGCTTGCAGACAAGCGGAGAAATTTCGATTGTGGTCTGCAAAGAGTATCAGAATCGGCACATTGGGAGAACAGTGATTGGGAAGATTCTTGCACTGGCAAAAGAGAAGAAATATCCGCAATGCTATGCAGAAATTTATTCCTTCAACAAGCAGTCCCGCAAAATGTTTGAAAGTATAGGATTTGTTCAGAAAGACGCAGAAACGTTTGTTTATACTTTAGAATGAAAAGGAGGCCCCTATGACCAATCTGACTTTAGACGAAAAGAAAGCCCTGATCCGGATGGCACTGGAAGCCCGGGAGCAGGCCTATGTGCCTTACTCCGACTTTATGGTGGGTGCTGCCCTGCGGGCCGAAGATGGCCGCATCTTCACCGGCTGCAATGTGGAAAACGCTGCCTTTACCCCCACCAGCTGTGCCGAGCGCACGGCCCTGTTCAAGGCGGTGAGCGAGGGCGTGACCCGCTTCACCGACATTGCCGTGGTGGGTTCCCGCCGCGGCGAGGTGAACAAGCAGATCACCTCACCCTGCGGGGTCTGCCGTCAGGCGCTGTTTGAGTTCGGCGGGCCGGAGCTGAATGTTATCATGGCAAAGACCCCCGATGATTTCATCGAGCGCAGCATGGACGAGCTGCTGCCCTTCGGCTTTGGCCCCTCCAACGTGGCGGGCAACAAAGCCGTGGAAGAGTGAGGCGGGAAGCGGATATTTTGCCAAAATTGGCGAAACAGTACGACTTTTACGCGAATTTTACAAAAAATCTGTAAAGATTTTGTAATCGGAAATGCCTTGCTTTCCTCACATGACCCGGCTATACTTGGGTCAGTAAATGTGCAAGTGTGCGCATTCCCTTTTTAAAGCGCAATTTTTAATGTATAAAAAGGAGAGTTTTCTTATGATGATTTCTCGTCGTAACTTCCTGGCTGTGGCTGGCGCTGCAGCTGCTGCCGCTGCTCTGACCGCCTGCGGTGGTTCTTCCTCTTCCACCAGCACCGCTTCTTCCACTGCTTCCTCTGCAGCTTCTGAGGCTGGCTCCGAGGCTGCCAGCAAGATCACAAAGGTCGCTCTGACCTGCGATACCGGCACGATCGATGACGAGAGCTTCAACCAGGCTTGCTGGAGCGCTGTTTCCAGCTACATGGGCGATGACTGCCAGTACTACATCCCCGAGGCTGACGCTTCCGATGAGGACCGTGAGACCATGATCCGTCAGGCTGTCAACGATGGCGCTGAGGTCATTGTCTGCGTCGGCTACCTGTATGGTGCTTCTCTGGCATGGGCTGCTGAGCAGTACCCCAATGTCAAGTTCATCGCTATCGACGTGACCCAGTTCGATATCGGCACCGATGAGATCCCCGCCAACTGCTACTGCATCACCTTCAAGGAGGAGCAGGCAGGCTATCTGGCAGGTTACGCCATTGCCAAGGACGGCAAGACCAAGCTGGGCTTCCTGGGCGGCATGGCTGTTCCCGCTGTCATCCGTTACGGCTACGGTTTTGTGCAGGGCGCTGATGCTGCTGCTCAGGAGCTGGGCCAGAACATCGACATCAACTACTTCTACGGCGGCCAGTTCTACGGCGATGCCAACATTACTTCCCGTATGGAGGGCTGGTACTCCAACGGCACTCAGGTCGTCTTTGCCTGCGGCGGCGGCATCTACACCTCCGCTGTTGAGGCTGCTCTGAAGAACAACGGCTACGTCATCGGCGTTGACGTTGACCAGAACTACATCGGTGCAAACGGCGTTGCTGATGGCACTTATGCTTACAACCCGTTCATCACCTCCGCTATGAAGGGCCTGTCTGAGGCTGTTTCTACTTCTCTGTCCGACATCGAGGCAGGCGAGTGGAGCACCATCGCAGCAACCAACGGCAACTTTGGTCTGGAGGACGGCGATTACATCGGCCTGCCCACCGCTGAGGACAGCTGGAACTTCGAGACCTTCACGGTTGAGGAGTACGAGGCGCTGAAGCAGAAGATCGCTTCCGGCGAGATCGTGGTTGACAACAGCTCTGATGACGCTACCAAGCCCACCGTCAGCGAGTTCACCAACGTCACCTACATCCAGTAAAATTTGAACAGTCCGCAAGGGCTGCAGGGAACGACCCTCTCCGTCATTGCCGCTAGGCTTTGACGGAGAGGGTCGTTTTTGTTTCGCGAAAAATCGTGCAGCTTGCACAAAAGTAATACTTATAAGAGTACATCCCGCCAAAAAATCAAAAAGAAGTGTGCAAAACCGCAAAAATACGGTATAATGGTACACAGAATAGTATAGGTGTCGATTTGACACGAAAGGAGAGTGAGCAGATTGGCAGAGGATTTTGTGATCGAGATGCTCCACATTACCAAGGAGTTCCCTGGAATCAAGGCAAACGATGATATCACCCTGCAGCTGCGCAAGGGCGAGGTACATGCCCTGCTGGGCGAAAACGGCGCTGGCAAAAGTACGCTGATGAGCGTGCTGTTCGGCTTGTACCAGCCGGAAGCCGGTAAGATCCTCAAGAACGGCAAGGAGGTCGCCGTCCGCAACCCCAACGATGCAAACGCGCTGGGCATCGGCATGGTGCACCAGCACTTCAAGCTGGTGGAATGCTTCAGCGTGCTGGACAACATCATTCTGGGCGTGGAGCCCAATAAGATGGGCTTTTTGCAGAAGGCTGAGGCCCGCAAGAAGGTCGTGGCCCTGAGCGAGAAGTACGGCCTGCGTGTGGACCCCGATGCACTCATCAGCGATATCTCTGTTGGTATGCAGCAGCGTGTTGAGATCCTGAAGATGCTCTACCGCGACAACGAGATCCTGATCTTTGATGAGCCCACCGCTGTTCTGACCCCGCAGGAGATCGACGAGCTGATGGAGATCATGCGCGGGTTCAAGAAGGAGGGCAAATCCATCCTCTTCATCACCCACAAGCTCAACGAGATCATGGCAGTGGCAGACCGCTGCACGGTTCTGCGCAAGGGCAAGTATATGGGCACTGTGGACATCAAGGACACCACCAAGGAAGAGCTTTCCCGCATGATGGTCGGCCGCGATGTTCAGCTGCAGGTGGACAAAAAGCCCGCCGCCCCCGGCGAGGTGGTGCTGGACGTGCAGAACGTTACCATGCACAACGCCCAGCACAAGAAGGATGCCGTCAAGAACGTCTCCTTCCAGGTGCGTGGCGGCGAGATCGTCTGTCTGGCGGGCATCGAGGGCAACGGCCAGACCGAGTTTGTCTATGGCCTGACTGGTCTGGAAAAGTTCAGCAGCGGCAAGGTGCTGCTGGACGGCAAGGAAATCACCAACGAGAGCATCCGCCAGCGCTCCAAGGACGGCATGAGCCATATCCCTGAGGACCGCCACAAACACGGTCTGGTGCTGGATTATAGTCTGGAGAACAACATGGTGCTCCAGCGCTACTGGCAGCCCGAGTTCCAGCACAACGGCTTTATCCGCAGTGAAAAGGTGCGGGAGTACTCCGATAAGCTGATCGCCCAGTATGACGTGCGCAGCGGCCAGGGCAGCGCTACCATCGTGCGCAGCATGTCCGGCGGCAACCAGCAGAAGGCGATCATTGCCCGTGAGATCGACAAAGACCCCAAGCTGCTGGTGGCAGTGCAGCCCACCCGCGGCCTGGATGTCGGTGCCATTGAGTATATCCATAAGCAGATCGTGGATGAGCGCGACAGGGGCAAGGCCGTGCTGCTGGTCAGTCTGGAGCTGGACGAGGTGATGAACCTCTCTGACCGGATCCTTGTGATGTACGAGGGTGAGATCGTGGGCGAGTTTGACCCCAAGACCACCACGGTCCAGGAGCTGGGCCTGTACATGGCCGGTGCCCGCAAGCAGGGAAAGGAGTAAGCAGAAATGAAAAACAAAAAACTTTCCCACAACGGGCTGCAGGGTTCTGTCACCAGCGTGATGGCTGCTCTGCTGTGCATCCTGATCGGTCTGGCTGTGGGCTTCCTCGTGCTGCTGGCCATCAACCCGGCCCACGCATGGGCAGACGGCTTTGTCCGCATCCTCAAGGGCGGCTTCCATGATGCCCCCTATGGTGTCGGCAAGGAGCTGGCCAACGCCGCGCCCCTGATCATGACCGGCCTTTCCGTGGGCTTTGCCTTCAAGACCGGCCTGTTCAACATCGGTGCCGCCGGTCAGTACACGCTGGGCGCTTACGGTGCCCTCTACTGTGCCATCATGCTCAAGCTGCCCTGGTTCGTCTGCCTGCTGGTTGCGGCCATTCTGGGCGGTCTGTGGGGTGCCATCCCCGGTTTCTTCAAGGCCTACTTCAACATCAACGAGGTCATTACCTCCATCATGTTCAACTGGATCGGCCTGTACCTTGTCAATGAGCTGGTCTACCAGAACGGCACCGGCCCCATGTATGATGTGCGCAACACCCGCACCCTGAACCTGGGCAAGAACGCGGATCTCGCCCAGTCTGTCATCCCGGACTTCGGCCTGAACAAGCTGTTCCAGACCAACAGCACCACCATTGCCATCTTCCTGGCCGCTGCGGTGGCCATCCTGATCTGGGTGGTGCTGAACAAGACCACCTTTGGCTATGAGCTGAAGGCGGTCGGCCTGAATAAGAGTGCTGCCCGCTACGCCGGTATCAACGAAAAGAAGAACATCATCCTCTCCATGGCCATTGCCGGTGCGCTGGCAGGCTTTGGCGCGGGCCTGTTCTATCTGTCCAACGTGGGCCAGTGGAACCCCCTGAACTCCACCAGCCTGCCCGCCATGGGCTTCAACGGCATCTCCGTTGCCCTGCTGGCAAGCTCCAACCCCATTGGCACCATCTTCTCGGCCCTGTTCATCTCCCACATCTCGGTGGGCGGCACCTTCCTTTCCACCAAGTATTACCCCACGGAGATCGCCGACCTGATCAGCGGCATCATCATCTACCTGTGTGCATTCTCCATGCTGTTCCGCGGCAAGATCCAGAAGCTGCTGTTCAAGAATGCGGACAAGACCAATGTGAACGCAGAGCCTGCCCCGGCGGAAAAGGCCAACGCGAAGAAGGAGGGCAAGTAAGATGCTGCTTTTGATCAAATATACCCTGCTGTATGGCATCGTCCTGATGCTGGTGGCACTGGGCGGTATGTTCAGTGAGCACTCCGGCATCATCAACATCGCGCTGGAAGGCATCATGGTCATCGGCGGTGTGGCGGGTGTTCTGACCCTGACCATGCTTCCGGCCGACATGTCGCCGTTCCTGGTGGTGCTGATCTCGGTCCTGGTGGCTGCGCTGGCCGGTATCGTGTACAGCCTGCTTCTGGCCTTTGCTTCCATCAACCTGAAAGCGGACCAGACCATCGGCGGCACAGCCCTGAACCTGCTGGCCACCGCCATAGCCGTGGTCATTGCCAAGTATTTCAGCGACAGCGGCAGCGCCAAGCTGAACTATTCCAACAAGCCGTTCCTGTTCAGCATCGGCGGCCTGGAGCTGAGCATCTTTGTGCCGTTGGGCATCGTGCTGCTCGTCATCAGCTATGTGGTGCTGTACAAGACCCGCTTCGGTCTGCGCCTGCGCGCCTGCGGCGAACATCCTCAGGCAGCCGATTCTGTGGGCATCAACGTCTACAAGATGCGCTACGCGGGTGTGCTGCTTTCCGGTGCGCTGGGCGCTATCGGCGGTCTGGCATATATCGTGCCCCCGGTGCAGACCTGGAACTTTGAGGTCGGCGTGGCTGGCGCGGGCTTCCTTGCACTGGCTGTTATGATCTTTGGCCAGTGGAAGCCCTTCAACATCTGTGCCGCCGCCATGTTCTTTGCCGTGTTCAAGAGTCTGGCAAACATTGCGGATTCCACCTTCCTGGCGCAGCTCCACTGGTCCAGCAACATCTATAACATGATGCCGTTCATCGCATCCATGATCATTCTGGCCTTTACCTCCAAAAACAGCATGGCCCCCAAGGCTGAGGGTATCCCTTACGACAAGGGTTCCCGCTGAGCGAGGTTTGTTCCAAGGGCGCAGCTGCTTTTCCGGGCAGCTGCGCCCTTGGTGTTCAAAACCCGACAAAGGAGATGGAATGTGGATTGCCTTTGTCAAAAAGTCTGTTATAATGGAATTTATTGAAAGTCATACTGTCAGACAGGAGAATTGCGATGCGTATTTATGATCTGATCGCGAAAAAGCGCGATGGCGGTACCCACACCCGGGAAGAGCTGGAAGCCATTGTCAACGGCTTTGTCAGTGGGGAAGTGGCCGATTACCAGATGGCTGCCTGGATGATGGCGGTCTACCTGCGCGGCATGACCAACGAAGAAACAGCCGAGCTGACGGACGTGATGGCCCACAGCGGCGTGATGGTCGATCTTTCCCCCATCCCCGGCATCAAGGTGGATAAGCACTCCACCGGCGGCGTGGGCGATAAGACCACCCTTGTGATTGCCCCTGTGGTGGCGGCCTGCGGTGTAAAGATCGCCAAGATGAGCGGCCGCGGCCTGGGCCATACCGGCGGCACCATTGATAAAATGGAGAGTGTGCCCGGCACCAGAACTGCCCTTTCGCAGGAGGAGTTCTTTGCCCAGGTGAACAAAATCGGGCTGTCGGTCATTGGCCAGAGCGAGGGCATTGCCGTGGCGGATAAGAAGATGTACGCCCTGCGGGATGTGACCGCCACGGTCAGCTGCATCCCGCTGATCGCCTCTTCCATCATGTCCAAGAAGCTGGCCTCCGGCTCTGATGCCATCCTGCTGGATGTGACCACCGGCACCGGTGCCTTTATGAAGACCGTGGACCAGAGCATTGATCTGGCTGAGCTGATGGTCGCCATCGGCACCCACCATGGCCGCCGGGTGGCCGCCATGATCACCGATATGGACACCCCGCTGGGCCGCAACATCGGCAACAGCCTTGAGGTCATGGAGAGCATGGACGTGCTCAAGGGCAAGGGCCCTGCCGACCTGACCGAGGTCTGCCTGCAGCTGGCCGCCAATATGCTGGTGCTGGCAGGCAAGGGTACCCCGGCGGAGTGCCGTGCCATGGCACAGGCTATGATCGCGGACGGCTCTGCCTTTGCCAAGTGCAAGGAGATGTTTGCGGCCCAGGGCGGCGACACCCGTGTGCTGGACGATTACAGCCTGTTTGAGCAGCCCGCAGCCAGCTTTGAGCTGCTGGCCGAGCAGGATGGCTACATCGTGGCCAACGATGCCGAGAAGATCGGCTCTGCCAGTGTGCTGCTGGGCGCTGGCCGCCAGAAGAAGGGAGACCCGCTGGACTTTGCGGCCGGCATCACCCTGCATAAAAAGCGCGGCGACTATGTGCACAAGGGCGAAAGCCTGGCCACCTTCTACGGTGCGGCAGATAAGTTTGAAGCCGCTGCTGCGGAGTACCGCAGCGGTCTGGTCTATGGTGCGGAAAAGCCCGAGGAGGCCCCGCTGGTCTACGCCCTTGTCACCAAGGACGGCGTGGAGCGCTACTGAGAAAGCATCCTTCCCGCAAGGCGGGAGGGACGGAAAGGACATTTTCTATGAAGATCATTCTGGTGGGCTGCGGCAAGGTCGGCACAGCGCTGGCACGTCAGCTCAGCGAGGAAGGCCACAATGTCACGGTCATCGATACCAACAAGGCCCGTGTGGAGCATATCAGCGAATCCTATGACGTGATGGGCATTACCGGCAACGGCTCCTCCATCACAACGCTGTCCGAGGCAGGGATCGAGGAAGCGGACGTGTTCATTGCGGTCACCGGCTCGGACGAGCTGAACCTGCTCTGCTGCATGTTTGCCAAAAAGGCGGGCCACTGCCACGCCATTGCCCGTGTGCGCAACCCCTCCTACAGCCATGAGCTGGACTTCATCAAAAAGCAGATCGGCATTTCGGCCATCATCAACCCGGAGATGGCGGCGGCGCGGGAGATCTCCCACCTGCTGCGCTTCCCCGGTGCCAGCAAGATCGATACCTTTGCGGAAGGCCGGGTGCGGCTGATCAAGTTCACCCTGACCGAGGCACAGGCACTGGACGGCGTGGCCATCCGGGAGATCCCCACCCGGCTTAAGAGCGATATCCTGGTCTGCGCTGTGGAGCGCGACGGCGGGGTCATCATCCCCAACGGTAACTTTGTGCTCCAGACCGGCGATCAGGTCACCTTCCTTGCAACGCAGGAAAAGGCCCACGAGTTCTTCCAGCGCATCCATCTGGCCGTGCGCCCGGTGCGCAATGCCCTCATCGTGGGCGGCGGTGCCATTGCCTTCTACCTGAGCCAGGAGCTGCTGGAAAATCATGTCCGGGTGCGAATCGTGGAGCGGGACCCCGCCCGCTGCGATGTGTTGGCCCAGGCCCTGCCCGAGGCACAGATCCTGTGTGAGGACGGCTCCAACCGCGAGTTCCTGCTCTCCGAGGGCCTGACCTCCACCGAGGCCTTTGTGGCCCTGACCAACATCGACGAGGAAAATGTTCTGCTGACCCTGTTTGCCAAGAAGCATTCCAACGGCAAGCTGGTCACCAAGATCAACCGCCTGGAATTTGATGATATCCTGGCCGGGCTTGATCTGGGCAGCATCGTCTACCCCAAGTACATGACCTGCGATTACATCGTGCAGTATGTGCGCGCTTTGCAGAACGAGGCAGGCAGCAACATCAAGACCCTGTACCGCATTCTGGACGACCGCGTGGAGGCGCTGGAATTCACGGTCCATGAGAAGAGCCGCGCCACCGGTGTACCCCTGAGCCAGCTCCACCTGAAAAAGAACCTGCTGCTCTGCTGCATCACCCGCGGCAACGAGATCAAGATCCCGCGCGGCGGCGATGAGATCCAGGTGGGCGACAACGTCATCGTGGTCACGCTGGAGCACGGCCTGCATGACCTGCGGGACATCGTGGAAGATTAACGGAGGCGCGGCATGAATTATGCGATCGTTCTGCGGCTGCTGAGCTACATCCTCTATTGCGAAGCCGCGCTGCTTCTGCTGCCCGCCATGGCCAGCCTGATCTACGGTGAATGGATGGTGCTGGGCGTGTTCCTGCTCACGGCAGCGCTTTCTGCGGTGGCGGGCGCTCTGCTCCACCGCATCAAGCCCAAGAGCCAGATCTTCTATATGCGGGAGGGCTTTGCCACCACGGCGCTCTGCTGGCTGCTCATCAGTGTGGTGGGCGCGGTGCCCTTTGTGCTCACGGGCAGCATCCCCAACCCGGTGGATGCCATGTTTGAGACCGTTTCCGGCTTCACCACCACCGGTGCCAGCATCCTGCCTGCTGTGGAGGACCTGCCCAGGGGCATCCTGTTCTGGCGCAGCTTCACCCACTGGATCGGCGGCATGGGCGTTCTGGTGTTCCTGCTCTCCCTGCTGCCCCTGACCGGCGGCTCCCATGTCAACCTGATGAAAGCCGAAAGCCCCGGCCCGCAGGTGGATAAGCTGGTGCCGAAGGTGCAGTCCACGGCAAAAATTCTGTACGGCATCTACTTCCTCCTGACGGTGTTGGAATTCATGTTCCTGA
>OHKZ01000907.1_pt1 | contig 11233 bp, 20 predicted proteins | sample 1569011 | NCBI WGS metagenome assembly OHKZ01 (sample SAMEA3879564, study PRJEB24766) | human gut metagenome | biome: human-associated habitat; feature: feces | place: USA | collected 1985/1987
GAGATAAACAACCTAGGTGACGACGGGGTAAATTACAAGAGCAAGATCAATCAATTGATCGAGTACAAGGAGACGATTATCAACGCGGACAACACCATCCAAGCTATCAATGAGATCAAGAAGGATCTCGAGAGCGAGGTTGAAGATGTTGACGAAAAAGACCGATAGACCTATTAATAACCAAGTTAATCACATGAAAGAAAGAAGAATCCCACCCTAGGAAATGGCTAGGGCAGGTAGCGAACCATGATCAGTTTTAATATTATTCGTTTAGCCGCACGATCAAGGCGTGCGTCCAATGTTAGATTGGTTATCTAGTTATATTATTATCTAGGGTTACAGGGGGTGCGAGTTCCCCCGGCTACCACGCTTAAATCACATTGCTAATTATTATACACTTCTTAACCAAGACCTTAATATACCGCCGTGAGGCAGGCAGAAAGAATTTTTAAATAATTAAGAACTCGCCGGGGTGGGATTCCCCGGCAAACGGATGTATGGCGAAATTGGTAAACGCTAATCAGTATGTAAGGTGCAAAATTCCAAGATAACAGCATAAAACCTGCAACTTGCGAGACATACTAGGAATAACCGACTTAAAATCGGGGGCCGCAAAAACACCACCATTTCCGGTTCGAGTCCGGATACATCCACTATTCGCCGAATAGGCGCTTATTCAATCAACAGAAAATCAAAGTCACAATTTTTACAACGCAGGTCTCCGTCCGTGAGGATATGAGGCCTTTTTCCCGAATTTTAAAAACAACAATATATATGATAAAGAGAAACCAAGCATGGCTCTGGAAGATATTCCGGGCCATAAAGAGCGTGATCGTCTTTTCTTTTAGGATGATCTCCGCTACCGTACTAGGGCTAATATCAATAGTGTCAATATTTGAGTGGTACGAAAAACCTCTCAATATTCACCTCTTGATCCTAGCGATCATATCAATCTTTATTGTGGTACACCAAATAGTTATAATGACTTATGAGTCAGAAAAATGATTTCGGGGTGATATACGTGGTGCAAGCCCCTTCAAGGCCTAACCGATCCAAGAAGGACGATATCCTAGACGAGCTAAATTCTCTTAGCAAGGAAGAATTGATAGAGATAAGAAAAGATATCATTAAACTAATAAACGATAAAAAATGAAGACATTCGAAGAATTAAAAGAAGATCTGCTTGAACGGGCTAAAAAACATCACGCTTGCCAAGATGGATACAGTATGGGGTTAAACGCAAAAAAAGCAAACAAGACTTGCTGAAAGCGATAACCGATAATTGGTATTGGGTCTTGAGTACGTTCAAGATGATTGACGCAAATTACCTAGAAAAAAACTTTACTGAGGAGGAATTAACCGAAGCTGGCATTTACACAAGAAAAGAACACACCTCTAATGCTAAATCATTTGCTTGCGGCTCTGCCACGGTCAAGGCTTGCGGCTCTGCCACGGTCAAGGCTTACGGCTCTGCCACGGTCGAGGCTTACGATAACTCATATGTTGAGGATTACACAAAGAACATAAACACAGTTTCCGATCATGGAATAGTCAAAGACTACTACAATCATAAGATATATATAAAGAAAGGAAAATTCGAGATTATCGAGATCGAATAAATTCAAGGTCTTAGCTTATCGGTAGAGCGCCCCTAACATGGGGATGGCCGGGTTCGACTCCCGGAGGCCTGCAAATCAAGATAAATGAGAGACATCTACATCAAAGACCCCGACGGCGAACCGGAGTACGACGGGGAGGAGGACAACGAGGAATATGAGGAGAGCATGGAAGAGCTTAGGTTCCTGTTTGATTCTTATAATTGGTAAACCTGCCCTTACGAGGTGCAACCCCGACCCAGACCGGCAACCGATATCCTAGACAAGTGGTAGGCCATGACGATATCATTGGCCCGGTGGAAAGGGACACGGTAGTGAGGGAAGGGCGGCCGATGGTCTTAGTCCGGGTTCGACTCCCGGAGGCTGACGAATTTAAATACACGATAACATGGATAAATCAGAAGAGATTGACAAATTAGCGATAGCGTTGGCCAAGTTCCAAGGATCGCTAGAGCAACCAAGCCTCAATTCCGAGGTTAAAGTAAGAACTAAAACAGGAGGAGAGTACAAGTTTAAGTACGCGGACCTATCCGAATGCAAAAGGGCGGCGAAACAGCCATTAGCCGACAATGAACTTTCAGTATGTCAGCTAATAGAGGATGATTACTCTATCCGGACCATACTGCTTCATTCCTCCGGTCAATGGATATCGTCCAAGGTAAGGATGCCATCCAATACGGCGGACGCTCAATCCATAGGATCGGCCATCACTTACGCCAAGAGATACGCCTTTTGCGCCATCCTAGGCATCGTGGCTGACGATGACGAGGACGCTAACATAGCGAGCAGTAATACCGCCCAAAAGGAGCTGCCTAAAGAGCTGCCTAAAGAGCTGCCTAAAAAAACGGCAAACTCCAGAGTAAAGAAAGAGCTTACGAGAGATCATCTAAACAATGAGAGCGCAATGAAATCCATATCGGAGTGGCTATACAATAAGGAGAAGATAGCCAAGGAGGCCAACCAACCATTCTCCGTAGAAAGCGTTATCAGCAATGCTTACATTATAGGAAAGGTTGAGATGGATTCTTTCATTGAGATATACAACAACTATAAAATAAACAATAACCTGTCATGAGCAAAGAACTAGAGCTAAGCGGCAAGACCCCGCTAACGAAAAGCGAGATCGAGGCTTTATCCATAGACCTTTTGAACCCGGTACTGGAAGGTGAGGTAGATCCCGTATCACACGTCGTCAAGTTAAAGGCGATGCAAGAGACCATCAAGAGGACGCTGGACGATGACCGGATGAAGGACGCCGTCCTTTCTGAGATCGAGAAATACGGAAAGGAGCGCTCTTGGAACGGGGCCACGGTCAAGATAAAGGAGACAGGCGTATCCTACGACCACTCCAATTGCAATGACCCGGTCTACGCTAGGCTGATCGAGGAAAGGATGCTTCTCGATGCCAAGATAAAAGAACGGGAGGCGTTCCTGAAGACGGTGCCGGATAATACCACGGTCATTGATGACGAGACCGGGGAGATATACACGATCCATCCGGCGATAAGGATGGCAAAAACCAGTTACTCTATAACTTTTAATAAACAATAAATATGGCAAATTTATACGGCTCAATCTGCTTGAGCGACATACCGAAGGAGTTGATGAAAAAAGTAATGACGGCCAAGGGGGAGAAGATATTCCTCAATATCTCGATCGGGGAGAAAAAAGAGCCTGTCACGTTCGACAACCGCACCTATACGCATTATGTGTCTTGCGCCCCAAGGAAAGAGGAGCGAAAGGAAGGTGTTTATTATGGCATAGGTGACTTGATGGAATCCACGTTCAAGAGCAATATCCCCTCACCGGAGGATATCAACAACGCCCCATCGGTCGATGATTCGGATCTCCCCTTTTAATCATGGAACTATACTTGCTCAACACCGCCGGCGGATTGAGGCCATGCTATGATTCCGACTATGACGAGAAGAAAAAACTCAAGCTAGGTAAGATATACAAGGCCAAGATAACGCTGGCACGGAACTACGACTTCCTAAAGAAGTATTTCGCCTTGATAAATTGCGCATGGTCTTACCAAAACGAGAAGACCACGGCGCATTTCAAGGAAAGCGTGGAGTGCTTCCGGAAGGCCGTAGAGATCGCCGCCGGGCATTGCGATACGGCCTATAGCATATCACGTAAGGAATGGATAGAGATTCCCAAGTCGATAGCCTTCGACAAGATGGACGAGGCCGAGTTCATGGATCTCTACGAGCGTGTGAAGGACGTGCTTTTCTCGGTATTCCTTCGGGATATATCCGAATACGATTTCATGAGAAACCTATCGAATTTTTAGTCATGAGAAAAAACGACAGGCCTCCAAATTACCTGATCGACAAGATCGTGAGGCACACCAACATTATTATTGCCGCTCCTTATGGCAGCGTCAAATACAAGGATGCGGCCAGACTCCTTAAAAAGGAGGTCAAGAAGCTGGAAACCTATAAGAGATACGATAATGAGAGATCTTAAATACTGCCTCAATGAGGATTGCTCTAAAAGACACTGCCTCTGTCATCAACGGCAAAAGCATTGGAAAGACCCGTCTAAAAAAGATGGGGAAACTGTAAGGCCGGAATCGGTCTTATTTGACGGGAATACTCCTTGCAAAGGGTATATCCCACAATACGAAAGAAATAAATATAATATTAAATATTAATGATATGGGAAAGAGAAAAGAAGGTTCTTACAACTTTGACAAGAACGTACAAATGTTTTTGGCTTGCGCAAAAGACGATAACCGCCCCGCTATGGAATGCGTGTATTTCAAGGGAGATTGGGCCTACGCCAGTGACGGACATATTATCGTTAAAAACAGGATATCCGAATGCTCAAACCTTGACGAAGCCATGATACAGGCGTTAGACGGCAAATTACTGCATAGTCTATTTTTTAAGGACATGTTGAAATATGATGACATCCTTATCTCTGATGACGGAATAGAGTGCCATAAGAAGAATGACAAGGCGTTCTTCTATTTCGCGGATGAGAACTTAAAATATCCAGACGCAGAGAAAGTGATACAAAATTATCAGGCAAAACCCAGCGTTCCGCTTCCTCAAATATCCTTTAACATGGGCTTATTCGACATAATGAGGAAAGCTTTATATGAATGCGATCGATGCACGGCTACTTTCAAGGGCGTTAACGATGCCATCATTTTTGACAGCATGGTAGAAGACGTAAGCAGTATCGGATTAATCATGCCTTTATACAATGAGGCACTAAACCAACAAATATGAGAAATTTTATCAACAAACATTGGGTATTGATATTGGCCATAGCCTTTATTCCGGTAGGGAACAGAGTTTTTAACCATGTTGACGCATGGCTAGGAATAGTCATTATGTTAACTAGTTCATTATTTATAATTTACAAACTATTTAATTTTATCAAGAATGAAAAGGACAAGTTTTAAGTTTTTTACTATAGCGATAATCGCTATGGTATTTTTATCCTCTTGTGAACGTGTAGCACCTAATTACGCTGGGGTATTGATGGAAAATTACGGGAAACAAGGAAAGGATGATTTCAAGGTCGTATCGGGCAGGGTTTCAACTTGGGAATGGGGCACGGAATTATTTCAAGTCCCGCTATTCGACCAACGAGGCGAATTCGGAAGCCCTGTCACGTTAAAAGCCGCAGACAATACGGAGTTTAACGCACGCCCCACTTACTCCTACAAGGTTATCAAAAACAGGGCAATAGACGTTGTTTTCGATAACAAGCACATAGACAAGGCCGATACGGAATCAGGAAAAGACGGTTTTATGCAATCATTGGAGGATAACATACTAGAACCTCGCATCTATGACCTGATCAAGGAGGAAAGCCGTAAACATAAGACCGATAGCTTAATGGCAGATGGAGGTTCGCTTCTTTTTGAGAAGCGCCTTGAGCAGATCGTAGATAAGGAATTCGAGAAAAGAGGCCTTCAATTACTCACATTCTCAGCACAATTAGAATTTTCTAAGGCAGTACGAGAGAAGATCGATAGTCGGAATGAAGTTAACACCAATATTTCGGTTTTAGACCAGCAGATAGCGGAGCAACGGAAACGCAACGAGTTGGAGCAATTGAAAACGGAACAAGCGTTAATCACCTCGAGAGGATTGACTAAAGAAATTCTTTATAAGCAGTTTATCGACAAATGGGATGGTCGTACCCCCATTTATGGAGCGATACCCGATTTAATAAAGATTCAGAACTAAGGATATTAATATTAGAGTGTGTTTTTCATGGTATTAGATTTAGTTTTTATCCCCGCCGTCCGTGAGGATACGCGGGGATTTCGGGCGGTAAGTATTCCGGGATAAAACGTTACGGAGTGCGCATGACGTAAAGAGGCCGGTTCGATCCCGGCACCGTCCACCAACAACAAATAACAATCATGGATTTCGGTAACGACATTCCGGATTACGATCCGGATGATTTTGACAATTACGATTATGAGTGACATTTTTCAAAGCCTGTTATTCGCCTTCGGGGTGATAACGTTCATACTCGCTATCCTAGCGATAATTTTTATTGTATTAATCTTGATAGACGATAAGTACAAATGAGGAATATCGAATCACAGACCCAGCAAGCCTGCGTCAGATACTTCCGTCTCCAATATCCGAGATACGCAGGATGCTTCTTTAGCGTCCCGAACGGAGGACGGAGGGACACGGTAACCGGGGCTATATTAAAAGCGGAAGGGGCTTTGGCAGGGGTCGCCGATCTGTTCCTGTCAGTCCCGAATAACGTCCATCACGGTCTGTACGTGGAAATGAAGACAAGAAAAGGCCGGCAACAGGACAGCCAGAAGGCATTCCAGAAGGCGGTAGAGGCTCAAGGGTACAGATATGAGATATGCCGATCGCTGGACGATTTCATTACACTTATAAAAAACTACTTGAATGGCTAAGAAACCTAACAAGCAACCCGAGCGTATCAGATGCGCCGATTGCGTGCACGGCAAGCCTCACAAGGGTCTGGCCGTATGGTGCGAGATACTGAACACCGGAAGGGTAGCGAACTCCTTCCGGTATTGTGACAACTATAAACGATAACTTATATGAGAACGATCAAAGCGAACACGAAGGCAAACGGGGATATACTCCCGGAGCCTAAATTCAAGAGAATACCCGTAAGGGTTGACAAGAACACGATCATCCTCGTAAGGGAGGGTTTGAACGTGGAAGAGCATCTAAAAAGATTCAAGGACAAGGACAACACGCCACCGGGATATATCCCGTGGTTCTAAAAAAACTTCAATTTGTTTGGTGTTTAAAAAGAGCAATCAATATGATTAAATCATGATAATAGAAATCTTAAACTATCTAAGAGAAAAAAGAGACATCAAACTGAGGATGTCTCTTTTAAGCAAAGCTGGAGGATATACGATACAAGAACTCCCAATGGTATATTCATTCGTTCTAGGAGGTTTCCACTCTTTGCTTGAGTTAAAAGAGTTCAGGGAATGGAAAGAGCAAAAACGAGACAATGAGGTTATCAATCCATCTCAACCGACACCACTATAGCACATCACTAGGATGCGTGTCCTATATTTTTAAAGCAAATCATTTGGCATTTTGAATTTGAGTTGTATCTTTGCAGTGGACCCGCCAGTTCAAGTATTAGAAATACAATTTTGTCGTAGCTATTTTTATGGCTAGACATGGCGTGTTATATCTACAAAGATATAAAGGCTATCAATCCACATGGGTTACGACACTTGTGTTTTAACTTGGACTTGGCGGTTCGTGGGGCGATAGCCTTTTTTATATACTCAAATTTCATTAACATGCCAAGTCCTATGAAATCTGCGAGTGTAACGAACAACAGTAATTGCACAACCACGTCCGCTCACGAAACGAGCTTCCTATCATGGCGATCCATCGCCAAGCTATTAACCTTCATGTCATTCGGCTTGCTCGAGTGCGATAACAAGAACGACGTTATCGGCTATGTCAAGGTACTAATCTTATTGATGTCCGCATTCATTTTAGCCGGGCTGGAAGGAGGTACGCTATGAGTACTCCAACAGCACGTCAACAAACTATCAAGATCAACCGCCTATCCAAGGAGAACGACCAGCTTTCCAAGGAATTGGAGCACGTGAAAGAACAGCTCAGATGGTCTCGCATCACGTCCTCGCAAGAGACGGAGCTAAAGAACTCGTGCTTCTTCTTCATCGCCGCCAAGGGGCTATTCACCGAATGGCACGAGTGGCACGACAAGAGGATAACAGAGAGGTTGATGGACGAGATCAAGAGGACTATCAAATAGCCCTACCCTACTCACGTATTAAGATTTTAAAAGCCCCGGTCTAGGCCGGGGAGTATATCGTACACTTTAAATTTAAGTAATCATGGATATAAAGAAAATGTCAAACAAGGATCTCAAATATGGCATAGACCGATGCAACGCAAGGTTGGCCGGAATAATGCCAATGGGATACATGGACAAGGAACGATGCCTTCAGGCGTTGGAGCAATATAGGAAGGAATTATATAATAGAGGAATAATATATTGACATGGACACATCTAAAAAAACATTTCTTTTTAATGCTGATTGGTACGAGGTGTTAGTGGATTATCCTTCGGAGATCAGACTTGAAGTGTACGAGGCGGTTATTAGGTATGCCGTATCGGGGACACTATCGGAGCTGAGACCGCAGGCTAAAATGGCATTCTCCTTCATTAAAAGAGAAATCGATTTCAATCAAAAAAAATATGATGAGAGAGTATCCAACAATAGGGAATCCGGTAAAAAAGGAGGTAATCCAAATTTCAAGAAAGGCAAGTCAAACCCCTATTACTCAAAGGGTAAAGAAGACAACCCAACATTACCGAAGATAACCGAAGATAACCCAACATTACCGAAGATAACCCTATATGATAATGATATTGATAATGATAAAAAAAGAAAATATATAAAAGAAAAATTCGAGGCTTTCCGAAAATCATATCCGGGCACTAAAAAAGGTCTTGACGTTGAATTCAACAATTTTGTCAAAAAGCATAAGGATTATGCCGAGGTCATAGACTTATTGCCTTTAGCCATAAGCAAAGAGATAGAATGGCATAACGAGAAAAAGAATTCCGGCAATTGGGTGCCCGAATATCCGCACTTGACAACTTGGATAAACCAGCGAAGATGGGAGAGTGAGTTTGAAAATATAAACGAGAATGAAGACAAGCAACAGAATGGATCGAGACAGGTTTACATCGTCCCAGATTGACGGGAAACTACCTCCCCAAGCCAAGGAGATAGAGCAGATAATACTAGGGGCTTGCCTCATAGAGAGCGACGCTTTCGAGAAAATCGTCTCGGAACTATCTGAGGCCGATTTCTACGACAAGAGGAACCAATCGGTATTCAAGGCCATATCCGGGCTATACAAGGAGAGAAAGCCCATAGACATGATGACGGTCACCCAAGCGATGTTGTCATCCGGAGATCTCGAGAGTATAGGGGGGCCGATCTACATAGCCTCCCTTACCTCCAAGATTGGGTCATCGGCCCATATACTGGACCACGCAATGATAGTCAAGGAGCGATCCATACAGAGGAAAGGGCTGGTGATAGCCAATGAACTTGAGAACGCTATCTATTCCAACGAGGATATAGGTGACGTACTGCACAAGGCCATAAACGGATCAGAGAGCCTCATGGAGGAGCTTATCGGGAAGTCCAATGGCGAGCATATATCCAAGGCTCTTAAAGGCTCCATGGACGGTTTATACAAGCGTGTGGAGATGGCTAGGAAAAACATCCGGTCTGGTGTAGACACTGGGCTTCACGACCTGAATAAGATCACTAACGGCTGGCAACCGGGAAACTTGGTGATAATAGCCGCTAGGCCCTCCATGGGAAAGGCTCTAAGGATGGATGCCAAGGTATTGACACCTTCTGGATGGAAACTGAACAAGGATCTTGCGATAGGCGACCAAGTTTGCTCCGTAGACGGGGCTGAATCACGTGTGACCGGCATATTCCCGCAAGGACATGTCAAGACATACATGGTCGAGTTCTCGGACGGTCGCAAGATCGAATGCTGTGGCAGCCACTTGTGGAGCGTAATATCTTCCAAGTTCAACGCCAAGGCCGAAAGGGTCGTATCTACCCTAGAGCTTATGGACTTGATAAGCAAGGAAAGATATTCCGGCAGAATAAGCATTCCTCGTTTCTCCGGGATATTCGGAGAAAAGAAAGATTTCGTGATCCACCCATATCTCATGGGAGTCTTGCTAGGAGATGGAGTCTTGAGCAAGGGGGTTAGCTGGTGCAAGCCGGACAAGTTCATCGCTGATAAGATCCAAGGTATGGTCGACTACGATGTTATCGTGTCGGATGATCGCTTCCTAGTGACCAACAAGGAGAACAGGAAGGTCAATAAATACCTGTCAGAGCTAAAGAGCCTAGGATTGTTGAATGTCCATTCCTACGAGAAGTTCATCCCGGACATGTACATTGACGCATGCAGGGATCAAAGGGTTGAGCTGTTGAACGGTCTTCTCGATACAGACGGGGATATAGACAAGAATGGGGCTATATGCTACAACACCACGAGCGCTAAATTGGCGAGAGGCGTACAAACACTTTGCTGGTCTTTAGGATATAAATGTTCCTTGAGAGAAAGACGCTCATTCCTTTATGGCGAGCGGAAAAGGAACAGTTTCAGGCTCGTGATCGTAGCGGACAATCCTAGGGAATGCTTCACGCTCCCAAGGAAATTCAACAGAGTGAGGCCAGACCGGAGGAACAAACCTTTGACCGTGATGTCCGTGACACCGACCAACCGCAGGGTTGAATGCCAGTGCATATCGGTATCGCATGAGAAGGCCTTGTATATAACGGACGACTACATAGTCACCCACAATACCGCCGTGATGCTTCACTTGGCCAAATCAGCGGCTAGATCCAAGATCCCGGTTGCGATATTCTCGCTTGAGATGTCAGACATAAGCTTGGCTAACAGGCTGATCCTCTCCGAGTGCGACGTAGATCCGGAACGGTTCAAGTCCGGGTATATGACAAACGAGGAGATCAACAAGGTAGAGACGGCAGTGAATGAGCTTTGGAGACTTCCGATCTACGTCGATGACAACCCGTGCGTGACGATGGACTATATCCGGTCACGATGTAAAATACTGAAGAAACAAGGCAAGTGCGGGATAATCATGGCCGACTATCTCCAATTGGCGGAGAGCGGTGAACGGGAAGGAAGCAGTGAACGTGAGGTAGCGAAGATGTCCAGGACCGCCAAGATCACGGCGAAGGAGTTAAAGGTTCCCTTCTTGCTCTTATCCCAATTGAACAGGGGAAACGAGGCCAGACCGGACAAGAAACCCCTCCTATCAGATCTTAGGGAATCCGGGGCTATCGAACAAGACGCTGATATCGTAATGTTCATCCATAGGCCGGAGTATTACAAGATCGAGGTAAAGGACAAGAACGGGAACGTCGAACACAACTATGGGGAGTTGATCGTGGCCAAAAATAGAGACGGGGCCACGGGATTAGTAAAATTCAAGCATAATGACGGTATGACCAAGTTCTACGATTACGGGAGTTATGACAAGGACATGCCATTTTAAGAACAAGATAATGGAAATAACAGACAGAT
>OHKZ01000914.1_pt1 | contig 11160 bp, 5 predicted proteins | sample 1569011 | NCBI WGS metagenome assembly OHKZ01 (sample SAMEA3879564, study PRJEB24766) | human gut metagenome | biome: human-associated habitat; feature: feces | place: USA | collected 1985/1987
GACAATGAAGACAGAGCTTGATCTTGTAGAAGGTATGCAGTTCGACAGAGGATACCTCTCAGCATATATGTGCACAGATATGGATAAGATGGAAGCAGTACTTGATGATCCGTATATCCTTATTACTGACAAGAAGATTTCCAACATCCAGGATATTCTTCCATTACTTGAGAAGATTGTTCAGGCCGGTGCAAGACTTCTTATCATCGCTGAGGATGTTGAGGGCGAGGCTCTTACAACACTTATCGTTAATAAGCTTCGTGGTACATTTAATGTAGTAGCTGTAAAGGCTCCTGGATATGGTGACAGAAGAAAAGCAATGCTTGAGGATATCGCAATCCTTACAGGTGGTCAGGTAATCAGCTCAGATCTTGGACTTGAGCTCAAGGATACAACAATCGATATGCTTGGCCGTGCTAAGTCAGTTAAGGTTCAGAAGGAGAACACAGTCATCGTTGACGGTGCCGGAGACAAGGATGCTATCGCAGGCAGAGTAAGCCAGATCCGTGGTCAGATTGATGAGACAACATCTGAGTTTGATAAAGAAAAATTACAGGAGCGTCTTGCCAAGATGGCAGGCGGTGTAGCAGTTATCCGTGTAGGTGCTGCAACAGAGACAGAGATGAAAGAGGCTAAGCTTCGTATGGAGGATGCCCTTAACGCTACAAGAGCAGCAGTTGAAGAGGGAATCATCGCAGGTGGTGGATCAGCATATATCCATGCATCAAAGAAGGTTGCAGAGCTTGTTGATACACTTGAGGGAGATGAGAAGACAGGTGCAAAGGTTATCCTTAAAGCACTCGAGGCTCCACTTTACTATATCGCTGCAAATGCAGGACTTGAAGGTGCAGTAATCATCAACAAGGTAAAGGAGTCAGCTCCTGGAACAGGCTTCAACGCAGCTACAGAAGAGTATGTAGACATGGTTGAGAGCGGAATACTTGATCCTGTAAAGGTTACAAGAAGTGCATTACAGAATGCAACATCAGTAGCTTCAACACTCCTCACAACAGAGTCAGCAGTAGCTACAATCAAAGAGGACACTCCAGCAATGCCAGCCGGAGCCGGCGCCGGAATGGGCATGATGTAATCGTAGACAATGAGGAAAAAAGAAACCCGTGGTCACACTCGTGTGAACCGCGGGTTTTCTTTTTGACGAATGTCCGGATATGAGCAAGTAGCACCTACTGTGCGGACCACGAATATACGGAGGCTGGTGGAAGCCAGCCGTGTCTACGATGTAAGTAAAATAACGCCACTGTCCATCAAAAACTTCTTTTCAAACAATTACACCTATGGTATAATGAGCGGTGTTGGAAAAAATACGACAACGAATATTTATATCGGAGTGAGAATTAATGAGTAAGGTTATAGTAGTTACCGATTCAAACAGCGGTATCACACCTGACGAGGCAAAGAAGCTTGGAGTTGAGGTGATTCCAATGCCTTTTTACATCGATGAGCAGATGTATTATGAGAATATCGATCTGACGCAGGAGCAGTTCTATGAGAAGCTTATGGCAGGCGGCGATATCAAGACATCTATGCCTTTGGTTGGTGATGTAACAGATAAATGGGATGAGTTTTTAAAGGAAAATGATGAGATTGTATACATTCCAATGTCATCAGGTCTTTCAAGCTCATGTGAGACAGCATATATGCTCTCGCAGGATTATGACGGCAAAGTGCAGGTAGTCAATAATCAGAGAATATCAGTTACAATGCGCCAGTCGGTTATAGATGCGAAGAACCTGGCAGAAGCAGGAAAAAATGCAGCTGAGATAAAGCAGATATTAGAGGATGCAAAGTTTGAGTCTTCCATATATATCATGGTAGATACTCTTAATTACCTCAAAAAGGGTGGTAGAATCACGCCTGCAGCGGCAGCTCTTGGCACACTTTTAAAGCTTAAACCGGTGCTTCAGATTCAGGGTGAGAAGCTTGATGCATTTGCAAAGGCACGTACCGTAAAGCAGGCAAAGAGCATCATGATAGATGCCATGAAGTCGGATTTTGAGAAGCGCTTCAATAATCCGGATGGCAGCCAGATAAATCTTGAAATGGCATACACGCATGATATTGCAGCAGCTGAGGCATTTAAGGAAGAGGTTCAGGCAGCATTTCCAAATAACGAGATAGTCATGAATCCGCTTTCACTTTCGGTCTCATGCCATATAGGACCCGGAGCGCTTGCAATAGCCTGCTCTAAGAAGATAGAGTATTGTAATAAATAATTATTAATAGTTACAAAGCATAATAAATATACCACTAAAATCAAGCAGTAACATGGCACAATGTGTCGTGTCAGAAAATACAAGGGAGGCATGTAAAATGTCAAAGGTAGATGTAGTAATAGGATGTTTCTATGGTGATGAAGGAAAAGGTAAGGTAATTGATTACCTTGCAGCAGACGCTGATGTAGCAGTAAGATGCACAGGCGGAGACAATGCCGGTCACACAATCAAAGCAAACGGTGTTAAATATGCAATGCACCTTATTCCGTCAGGTCTCTTATCAGGACATACAATCGGAGTGATCGGAAACGGAGTAGTTTTAAATCCGCAGGTTCTTTTAGAGGAAATCAACAACCTGAAGGAGCACGGATATGATGTAGATAAATACTTAAAAATCAGTGACAAAACGCATGTCATTTTCCCATATCACAGCAAGCTTGATGTGGCGCTTGAGAAGGTGAGACAGGCAAAGAAAATCGGTACTACAGGAAAGGGTATCGGACCTTCATACTGCGATAAGTATGAGAGAAGCGGAATCAGAATGGAGGATTTATACGCACCTGATTTCAAGGAGCGCCTTAAGGAGCAGACAGAGCTTAAGCTTGCACTTCTTAAGGTATATGATCCTGAGACTGATTATACAAAGGAGCTTGATTTCGACAAGATGTTTGCAGAGTACAGTGACTATGCAGCACAGCTTGAGCCATATGTATGTGATACAATCACCCTCTTACACAAGGCACTTGAGGATGACAAAAAGGTGGTTGTTGAGGGAGCACAGGCTACACTCCTTGACATCGACTTTGGTTCATATCCATATGTTACATCATCAAATCCTACAATCGGTGGCATCCTTACAGGAACAGGTCTTTCTGCGTCAGATATCGGAAATGTATATGGTGTCATCAAGGCATACTCAAGCCGTGTAGGTGAGGGACCATATGTGACAGAGCTTCTTGACGCAACAGGAGACAAAATCCGTGAGCTCGGACATGAGTACGGCACCACAACAGGCCGTCCGAGAAGATGCGGATGGTTAGACCTTGTCACCTTAAAATATGCTAAGCGTCTTAACGGACTTACAGCACTTTCTGTAAACCATCTCGACACAATCGGCAAGTTTGATACAATAAAAGTCTGCATCGGCTACGATGTAAACGGTGAGGTAACAGAGGATTTTACCACAAATCTCAAGGTTTTAAACAACGCAAAGCCTGTATATGAGGAGCTAAAAGGTGGCTGGGGAGATGAAATTGCAAGCTGTAAGACTTTCGAGGAGCTTCCTGAGAATGCACAGAAATACATCAGCTTCATAGAGAAATACATCGGAGTACCTGTTAAGTTCATCGGAACAGGTGCTGAAAGAGAAGCTATGATTGTGCGCGCAGACAATTAGTACCCAGACAATTAGTACAGCTAAAATATCATAGTATTAAAATTATAAATAATGTACAAAAGAGTGTTCAGAATTCACAAATTGAACACTCTTTTTTTATACTCTGATGTCATAACAATTTAGGAAGGAGCATTACTGTGATAGAAATTAGTAATCTCGTAAAGAAATATGGCGACCATATAGCCGTAGATCATCTTTCGCTGACTGTTGAGCCGGGAAAGATATACGGACTTTTGGGACCAAACGGCGCCGGAAAGTCAACCACCATGAATATTGTTACCGGATATATCGGTGCTGATGGTGGAACAGTAAAGATAAACGGCTATGATATATTTGCACAGCCTGAGGAGGCAAAAAAATGTATCGGATACCTGCCGGAGATACCACCGCTTTATGTGGATATGACGGTATATGAGTATCTCAAATTTGTAGCAGAGCTCAAAAAGCTCGACAGGAAAAAGAGAAAAGAAATGATAGCAGATGCCATGGACATGACCGGCATCACGGAGGTGAAAAACCGTCTCATAAAGAACCTTTCCAAGGGCTACAGACAAAGAGTGGGTTTCGCCCAGGCACTGCTTGGCTACCCGGAAATCATCATACTGGATGAGCCTACAGTTGGACTTGATCCAAAGCAGATAATAGAGATTCGTGAGCTTATTAAAAAGCTTGGAGAAAATCATACGGTGATACTGAGCTCACATATTTTAAGTGAGATAAGTGCGGTGTGTGATCATGTGTTTATCATATCAAAGGGTAAGCTTGTAGCAAGTGATGCCACAGAGAACCTGATTAATCTCATGTCAAAGAACCAGGAAATTAACCTTGTCCTCAAATCAGACGAGATTGGTGCAAGAGGAATGCTTGAGAAGATAGTAAATGTTGATAAGGTCACATTTGAAAAGTCTGAGGAAGAGAAAACAGTGAAGGCTAAGGTTATAGCAAAAGCAAACTGCGATATACGTGAGGAAATATTTGAGCTTGCAAGTGCAATGCATATGCCAATCCTTGAGATGCATACTGTTGTGAAGTCACTCGAGGACGTATTCCTTGAGCTTACAGGGGAAGGAGATGAGAAATAATGCTTGCAATATTTAAAAGAGAATTCAAATCATATTTCCAAAACGTTATAGGATGGCTGTTTGTTGCAGCACTTCTTGCAGTTTATGGCCTATATTTTTATGTATACAATTTGAAAAACGGTTATCCGTATATCTCATATGATTTAAATGGAATAGGTTTTATTATGATGATTGCAGTGCCAATTCTCACGATGAGATCGCTTTCTGATGAGAAAAAGACAAAGACAGATCAGCTTATGCTGACATCGCCTGTATCTGTCGGAAAGATTGTAGCAGGAAAATATTTTGCAATGGCAGCAGTATACACCATAGACATAGCACTTTTTGCACTTTCACCGCTCGTGTTGTCAATTTACGGCAAGGTGGCATTAAGTGAAGCCTATGTGGCTTTGTTTGGCTACTGGCTTTACGGTTTATCATGCATCGCCGTGGGACTTTTTATATCGTCCATATCTGAGAGTGTGATAATATCTGCAATACTTACATTTGCGGCATTATTCCTCTCATACATGATGCAGTCCATCACCGGGCTCATTTCGTCAAGTGGGAATCTGCTCACAAAGGTGCTTAATTGCTTTGATTTGTACACACCATTTGAGAATTTTGTGAGTGGCTGCTTTAGTGTCACCTCGGCAGCTTATTATGTGACGGTTATCCTGCTTTTATGCTTCCTTACGACGCAGTCTATCCAGAAGAGAAGATGGGCATTTTCAAAGAAGATGATAGGCACAGGGGCATTTTCAGCAGGAATGATTGTCATAATGTGTGCAATCTGTGTGGTTGTAAATCTTGTACTGACAGCGCTTCCTGCCAAGTACACATCAATTGACTGTTCGGCTACAAAGCTGTACTCGCTCACAAGCGATACAAAGGACAGGGTAAGTAAGCTCGATGAGGATATCACAATCTATGTTTTGAATTCCAAGAAATCAAAGGATGCAAAGATAGATGAGACAATCAACAGATACAAGGATCTTTCGAGTCATATAAAGGTAAAATATGTAGACCCGGCGACAAGCCCGAAGTTTTATCAGGATTACACAGACACGACACCTACCACAAACAGCCTTATCATCGAGAGCAAAAACCGTTCAAAGGTGATTGATTACAATGATATATATGAATATGACAGCTCATCATATTATTACGGATACCAGTCGCAGTCTAGCATCACAGGCTATGATGCCGAGGGACAGATTACAAGTGCTATAGAGTATGTCACAATGGATGCAGATGAGCTCCCAGTAATTTATCAGATAACAGGACACAATGAAACGGAAATAGGAAGCAATTTCCAGAGTGTTGTAAGCAAGGCAAATGCAAATCTTAAGAGTTTAGAGCTCTTTAACGAGGAAAAGGTGCCGGAGGATGCAACAGCCATTATCATTAATTCCCCGACTGTTGATTTCAACGAGGAAGACGCTCAGAAGGTGATTGATTATTTAAATGGCGGTGGAAAGGCACTGATTGTCGGCTGCTACGCATATAATGACGAGCTTACAAACTTTAACAAGATACTTGCGGCTTACAATGTCAGCTTCAAGACCGGTGTGGTAGCTGAAAATGACAGCTCAAAATATTATCAGAATCCTCTCTACCTGCTTCCAACGGTTGAGACGACAGATTACACCTCAGATGCAACAGACGGATATGTATTCCTGGCAGGAAGCTGTGCAATCAGTTATCCTGAGGATACAGATGATGTGACATATACAAAGCTGCTTTCTACATCAGACAGCGCAGTTTTAAAGAAGGACTGGAAGAATATCACCACATCGAAGGCAGAGGATGCAGATGAGAACGGACCGTTTACTACAGGTCTTGCTGTAAATGATTCAAGCACCGGCGCATCGATTGTTGTGTTTGGTACGCCTTATGTGGTTGATGATTCATATGATAATGCCGTTTCCGGCAACAATGCAGACATGTTCAAGGATGTTATCACATCAATGACCGGAAATGTTGAGCTTGCATCAAGTGTGATACCGGTGAAGGATTACACTTTAAGCAATATCACTATAAATACGCTGCAGGCGGTTGTTACGGGACTTATCATAATGATTGCTGTACCGATACTGCTTATAATCATAGGAATCGTTGTATGGGTAATGAGGAGAAAAAAGTAGATTACAGGCAAAAAAGCGTATAGGAAATAGGAGAAATAATGAATGAATAAGCAAAAACGCACTTTTGTGATACTTGCGATAGTTCTGGCAGCCTGCCTGGCGGGCTACCTGGGGCTTCTAAATTACAATAAATATAAAAGTGATGATGATTCAGAGAGCGAAAGCGACAGTGTTGAGGCACTTTCGCTTGACTCATCGGATGTCAAATCGCTCTCATTTCTGATTGACGGTCAGGAGTATAGCTTCAGCCGTATAAAGTCAGAGGATACCTCCGATGAGACTGAGTCAACGGAGTCTGAGAAAACAGATACCAATTCCGAAAGCAGTACAGACGATGATGACCAGTGGGTCTGCGATAATGACACCTCTCTTAAAATCAATACAAGCAAGGTTACATCACTGCTTGGAAACGCTACAAGCATCACAGCTTCAAAGAAATTTGATTCAGATGCGGATACATCTGATTTTGGACTGGATGAGCCACAGAATGTCGTAAAGCTAAGCACTGCCGACAAGACATATACCATAACAATCGGTGAGAAAAACGCTATGCTTGGTGAGTACTATATCAAGGTAAATGATGATGTATATCTTTCAAGCACCACAATCCTTGGAACAATTCCGGATTCTATAGATGATATGATTGCAACGGAAGACAGTGAGAGTACTGAGACTGAAAGTGAGTAGCAACGGATTGATAAGTTACAATTTGAAAAGAAATTAAGAAATAGTTCATCCTTTTTTAATGAAATAGGTATTGAAATCATGCTTATGTTGTACCATTATTATTGTGTAGAATAATAATGGACAAACGGTGAATAGCATGAATCAGATGAACAAAGACAGCTACAGCATAAATATCACAGGCCTTACCGATGAAGAGGTAAGGCAGAGAGTGGAGGAAGGACTTACCAACAGAGCTGATATATCTACAGACAAGACAACAAAGGAAATTGTGATTTCAAACGTTTTCACATATTTTAACCTTATATTTCTTGTCATAACGATACTTCTCATAATGGTAGGTTCTTTCAGAAATCTGACATTTCTGCCTATAATTATTGGAAATACGGTAATCGGAATCGTTCAGGAAATCCGCGCAAAAAAGACTCTTGAAAAAATGAGTTTACTGAATGCTCCGCGTGCGGATGTCATCAGAAACGGCAGCGTAAAGCAGATTAGTACGGAGGAACTTGTAAAGGACGATGTGATTTTACTTACCGCAGGAAAGCAGATTTGTGCGGATGCGGTTGTGATATCCGGAAATATACAGGTAAATGAATCACTGCTAACAGGTGAAGCTGATGAGGTAGAAAAGACAGAGGGCAGCACTCTCATGTCGGGAAGCTTTGTTGTATCGGGAGAGTGCTATGCACGGCTTGAAAAGGTCGGTAATGAATCATATATCTCAAAGCTGAGCCTTGAGGCAAAATCAATGGGCGGCAAGGAGCAGTCAGAGATGATACGCTCCATCAATTTGATTGTCAAATGGGTTGGCATAGTTATTATTCCGATTGGGCTTATATTGTTCTGGCAGAGCCATTTTGTGAATGGCGAGTCTATCACAAAGAGCGTTACATCGACAGTTGCAGCGATTATAGGAATGATACCGGAGGGCTTATATCTGCTGACCACAGTGGCGCTTGCCTTAAGCACTATGAAGCTTGCAAGGAAAAAGGTTTTGCTTCATGATATGAAAAGTATTGAGACGCTTGCGCGTGTGGATGTGCTTTGTGTGGATAAAACGGGCACAATTACTGAGCCTGATATGAAGCTTAAGGAAATTTTTCTCTGTAAAAACAGTGGAGCAGATGGCACACAGACAGCTTTGACATTAGATGAGCTTAAAAGTCTTATTTTAGATTATGCAAATGCTTCGGTTGACAACAATGCGACTATGCTCGCACTAAAAGCATATGCGGCGGATGCTTTGACAAATAATACATCTGCACTGCATCGTACAACGGTTTCACAGCAGGCATTCTCGTCGAGCCTCAAGTATGGCAGCGTTACCTTTTCTGATGGAACATATCTGCTCGGAGCGCCGGAGTTTATTATGCACGAAGACTTTGCTCGCATTGAGGAAGAAATCATACCATACGCTGACAAAGGTGACAGAGTGCTTTTGTTTGCAAGGTATGATGGAGAAAACGTGGAGAATGGCATAAATGGCAGTGTTACTCCGCTTGGATTTGTGGCACTTGCCAATCCAATCAGAGAGAATGCGGTAAAGACGTTTGAGTATTTCAAGAGTCAGGGTGTTGCGATAAAGGTTATTTCAGGTGACAATCCGCGTACCGTTTCAAGGATTGCCATACAGGCAGGAATAGAAAGTGCGCAGATTGTCGATATTATCGTCTTCCACATCTACTTTGCTCATTTCACGGTTCCAGATGTCTTTTCCTTTAGTGACCAGCTGGTCGAAACTATCCTTGCCCAGTTCCTTGAGATTCAGTTCCGCCTGCTCATAACTGATAAAAGAAGAAGCGACACGTGCGTGAACGATCTCCCCTTTCTGGGTAGCGAATCCGATGATCGCTCCGGTATGGTTGCCCTGAACTTCTGTTTCGTTCGGGAGAATGTTGTTCTCTTTCACGCCGGAAGTAAAGGTGAACGGTTTGTCGAACTGGATGACAAAGTAATTCTTGAAGTTCTCCGGCACTCCGCCGCTGTTCTTGGTAGAATAACCGATGATCTTGTTTTCTTCCGGAATCACCTTCACATAAGAGCCTTTGTCGAATGCGTCGATAACGACATAAGCGTTCTTGGTTTCCGGATACGTGAAACGGAACATAGCGGCACGCTCCGTCGGAACGAGTTCCGTAGTAACGTCGTGGTCTGCGAGATATACCTTATAATAATAAGGTTTGGCAACCTCCGCCTTGTGCGAGAACCAGCTGGCGCGTTGGTCCTGGTCGAATACCAGTCCGCCTGTGATCGGCATGATGGAAAACTGACCGTAGTCGTTCATCCACGGGCTGGGTTGATGTGTTTGTTTGAAGCCCCGGATTTTGTCGGCATTGTAGGTATATGCCCAACCGTCCCCCATTTTTCCGGTTTGCGGTGTCCAGAAGTTCATTCCCCACGGCAGTGCCGTGGCCGGATAGGTATTTCCGGTCGATAACTCAAACTTGGACTGCGTTCCTACCAGCGTGCTGACATAGTCTACCGGATTCTTGACGGCAGAAATTTGCATGCTGTACAACACCGCACCTCCAATAAATAACAGGTGTTTAAATGAAAAATGTGTTTTCATGAACAAATGAATTTATGAATAAAATTAGTTTCTGTGACGAAAATAGAGAGAAAAGGAATGCCGCTACCGGAAGTCGAAATACTAAATTGCCCTGTGGCGCTATAATTAACTAAACTGGCACGCATTCTTACATATATTCTGCGCCAAAAAAGTGCTGGAAAGTTTTTTTGTTTACCTTTGTCATATTGCAAATCTAAGGATTCTATGCCATGAAAAAACATTGTATTTTACTTTTCTTCTGCTGCCTTAATCTGCTGATGAATACAGCCGGTGCCTATAATCTGAAGCAGGTTGCCGACAAAGAATATATGTCCAACAGCTCTATTACTTCTCTGTGCCAGGACGACAAAGGACTGATGTGGATCGGCACTTGTGACGGACTCAATATCTATGACGGTCAGGAGATCGAAGAATTTAAGACCCGTGACAAGGAGGATTACTTATCCGGCAATCAAATTGATAATATTATCTATACCGGCAACGATACTTATTGGTTTCAGACCTATTATAGCCTGATTCGTCTGGACCGTAAAACGAACTCCATAACACGCTTTAATGAGTTTCAGAAACTCTTCTTGATGAATAAGGATAATCATGGCACCTTGTTTATCATTAAAGACACCAACTGCATCTATTATTTTCATAAGAAGGAAGGCATCTTTAAGAAAATCAATGTGACTGGTATCCCGATATCGGATGTCATTACTTTCTTCTTTGATAAAAATAACCGTATGTGGGTGATGATGAAAGGGTATAACCGGTGTTATGACCTGCAACAGGACCCTCTGACGGAGAATATCACTTTAGTATCGCAGAAAAGCGGTTTGGATCATCACACGCCATTGATTTGTAGCTTTTACGATGACGCCGCCGTTTACTATGTGGATAAAGAATACAATCTCTATGCCTTTCATATTGAGAGTAAAAAGAATGAATTTATAGCTAACCTGGGAGCGAACATACAGGCGCATGACAAGATTTCCTCCATTGTTAAATATCATGATAGCTTTTTTGTCGGCTTAATGATGGACGGTGTTCTGACGTTGGAAAAACAAAAGGGCAGCGG
>OHKZ01000915.1_pt1 | contig 11159 bp, 7 predicted proteins | sample 1569011 | NCBI WGS metagenome assembly OHKZ01 (sample SAMEA3879564, study PRJEB24766) | human gut metagenome | biome: human-associated habitat; feature: feces | place: USA | collected 1985/1987
CCGTGCATTTGATTGCCGACTGGTAGACAGCACTCCCTATAAAGATTATGTTGGAAAGCCAAATTTTGTTAGTATAAAAATACCAAAAACTATAACAAGAATTGGGGCATACGCATTTCGCTGGTGTGGTGACATGTACACTAACTCCGGTCTTGTTAATGTTATTTTTGATAGTGAAAGTCAGTTGAAATTGATTGACCATGACGCATTCGCAAATTGCCATGCAATTAGAGAATTTGAACTTCCCCGTGAGGTAGAAACTATTGGCGAAAACGCATTCTATGATGATTGGTGTATTAAAAAATTCACTTTTCAAGAAGGCTCAAGACTAAAAAGTATTGGTGGGAACGCATTCCATTGCAATTCTAGTTTACAGAGCCTCACCCTTCCTTCAAGCGTAACTAATATTGGCCATCATGCATTTCATCAATGCAGTAGCCTTGATGAATTTGTCATTCCTGATGGCGTTGAAAGTATTGAGCGAGGAGTGTTTGCTGAATGTTCAAAATTAAAAACAGTTACTGTTCCAAATAGTGTGAAAAAAATTGTTCAAAAGGCATTTTTGAATTGTTCTTCCTTAGAAAATGTCGTTTATAAAGGTACTGCTGACCAATGGGATAATTTAATTAACAGTTCGAACTTTGAACAAACGGATAATGGAAATTTCAAAAATCCTACTGTGCTGAAATATCTTTGCACCGTCACTTTTGAAATGAACGGCCACGGCACCGCACCCGTAGCTCAGACTATTTACACTGGTGATAAGCTTGCAAGCGTTGCTGACCCCACCGCCGCTGGGTATACGTTTGGCGGCTGGTACACCGACAAAGAACTGACCAAAGCATTTGATGTTGAAAACGATACCGTTTCCGGCGATACCACCCTGTACGCCAAGTGGAAAGCCATCCCCGACCATGAATTGACTGTGAAAGTCGGCACCTTTACCTACGATGACAACGCCGCCAGCGACAAGGGCAATGTTTACGAGGGTGCTCTTGTTACCGTGACCTTCGACGAAAACAACCAGCTGTGGAAGGACAGCGGCCTGAGCTTTGACCACTGGGATATCCAGTCCAAAGCAAAACTGCTGGACGAAAACGGCGAGGAAATCGTCAACCCCGGCAAGACCTTTACCTTTGTGATGCCCAAAGAGGGCGTGACCATTGAAGCCATGCCCAAGGATGCCACCATTGAAGAGGAAGAAGAGCCCAATGTCCTGGGCACTGCCGCCGTTATCGGTACCGCCGCTATGGGCACCGCAGTGCTGGCCTACCAGACCTACCAGCTGGGCACGGAGTTCTACCTGATTTGTGCCCTGCCCGCAGGTGCTTCCATTCCTGCAAACCGTGGCGAGCTGGCTGAACTGGTGTGGAACGATGCCGGAAAGCCTGAACCCGCCGCCGTGCTGGATGCCGATGCCACCGAGACCGATAAAGCCATTGCGTGGGCCGTGGAGAATGATCTGCTCAAGGCTACAAAAGACAACGGTGAAGCCTATGAAGCAACTGCCCCTGTGAGCCGCATGGAGGTTATCAAAGTGTGGAATCAGGCGCAGGAGCTCAAGAACAACTAACGCCATCCCCGAATATTCCCAAATATACGTAGAAGCGCCTCATCCTTCACCGGATGGGGCGCTTCTACGTTGTAATGAGTTAATGAGTCGCAGCGGGTGTGGTCAGCTTATCACGCCCACAGATCCTCGGGGTACAGGCCCTCCTGGGTTTTCTGGGCGATGGCGGCCACCACGGTGGGCTTATCCTCGCGGTAGGTCACGCCGTACCACTTATCGGTGCTCTTGAGCACAGTGACTGCCGCCTTGCCCTCATCGATGAGCTCGCTGGCCACGGTGGGCAGGAAATATTCGCATTTGAGGGGGTTCTTGGGCAGATTCTCACGCAGCCAGCCCGCAAAGCGGTGGTCGGCCTCGTCCAGGAAGCTCTTGCCGAAGCCCCACAGGTTCATGCTGACAGGTGCTTCCACTGGCAGGTCATCCGTGCCCTCACCGGTGAGGGAGGTGCAGCGGATGCCGCCCTCATAGGTCTCGATGCCGGTGCGCTCGGTCACGCTGTGCAGGGTGCCGTCCGGGTTCACCACGCAGACACCGCGGGAGACGGTGCCGTTCTCAGAGACGGTATTTTTGAGCAGGTAGCTCACCATGCAGTAATCGTAAACTGCACCGTCCTGATGGGTGGACAGATACTCATAGATGACCTTGAAGGCCTCGGGGCCGTAGTAATCGTCCGCGTTGATGACGGCGAAGGGACCATCAATGAGGTCTTTTGCGGCCAGCACGGCGTGGCAGGTGCCCCAAGGCTTAACACGGCCCTCGGGGATGGTGAAGCCTGCGGGCAGCTCATACAGCTGCTGGAAAGCGTATTTCACGTTCATGCCCTGAGAGACGCGGTCACCGATGGCGGCTTTGAAAGCCTCCTCGATCTCGTGCTTGATGACAAAGATCACGGTCTCAAAGCCTGCGCGGTGGGCATCGTACAGGGAGTACTCCACAATGGGCTGACCCTTGGGGCCCACCGGTTTGTTCATTTTTCTTTCCTCCTGCGTCAGTGCGCTGTTCTTTGCGTCTATTATACTCCAAATTTTCCCGGGCAACAAGGGACAGCTTTTCCTTGAATTTTTGCATGGATTCTCACCCGCTGCCGTGATAGAATAGAGGCAATGGAGTTTCCGCAGAAAAGGAGAATGCTTATGTCAACCAAAACTGTCTGGATCACCGGCGCGTCCTCCGGCATCGGGCGGGAGTTTGCCCGCCGCTATGCCCGGCTGGGCTTCCGGCTCATTCTGACCGCCCGCCGCCGCGACCGGCTGGAGACCCTTGCCGCCGAGCTCCGGGCGAAGCACGGCACCCTCTGCCGCATCGTACCCGCCGACCTTGCGCAGGATGCGCAGGTCACCGCCCTGTGCGAAGCACTGGCAGACGAACGCATCGACCTGTTCCTCAACAACGCGGGCTTTGGTGCCTGCGGTGCCTTTTCCGAGACGGACGCGGGCAAGGAGCTTTCCATGCTGCGGGTGAACGTGCTGGCCATGCACCGGCTGTTCAAGTTCACCCTGCGCAAGATGGAAGCCCAGGGCTTCGGCACCATCCTGAACGTGGCATCCTCGGCGGGCCTGCTGCCGGGCGGGCCCTATATGGCGGGCTACTATGCCTCCAAAGCATACGTTGTCAGCCTGACCCGCGGCGTAGCTGAGGAGCTGCGGGAGCAGCACAGCCCGGTCTATGTCTGTGCCCTCTGCCCCGGCCCCGTGGACACCGAGTTCAACGACCGCGCCGACGTGGTGTTCGCCCTCAAGGGCATCACCCCGGAGCTCTGCGTGGAGGAGGCCATGCGCGGGATGCTCCGCCGCAAGACCATCATTGTGCCCAGCACCCTGATGCGCCTTGCCACCACGGCCCAGAAGCTTGTTCCCACGCCCCTGCTCATGCCCATCCTGGCCCACCAGCAGAAGAAAAAGCTGGGCTGATGGCCGCTTGACAGCGCACCGCTGCTCATGTATCTTAGAGGCATCCGAAAAAGCAGGAGGAAGTCTAATATGGCATGGTTATACCATTTCAATCAGATCGTCACCCACGGCATGGAGGGGTTTCTGGAGACGGCAGTGCCGATGATCTCCGGGCTGGCTGAGATCATCGGCCTGTTCATCATCGTCACCAGCCTTGTCAAGGCCACCTACCACTATGTGCGGGTCACCTTTTTCCATGGCCAGCACGATTTCCTCCACGAGATGTCCAGCGGCCTGACCACGGCGCTGGAGTTCCTGATGTCGGCGGAGATCGCCAAGACCTTCCTGTTGCAGAATCTGGAATCGGTGGTGCCGCTGGCGGCCACCTTTGCCCTGCGGGCCATGATGAGCCTGATGCTCCACTGGGAGATGGAGGGCGGGCACCGCTCCGGCCGCAAAAAGGAAGAAACGCCCGCCGGTGAGGCCGAGAAAAAAGAATGACTTATAAAGCTTTTCTCTTTTTTCTCGGTTCTGGGTTGTGTAAAACGTAAAAATCGCACCCCGGCTCTTGACAGTTTTGCACAAAGGGGCTATACTCGTGCCATCGAAAGCAAAGGCGCTGACGGAAGTGATTCCGCCAGCGCCTTTTGTGTTTTCGCTGGATATTGCTCGGGAGGAAGAGAGGGCCTCCTGAACAAGGCTCCCGCGCACATTCGGTGCGGGGAGCGCATTACAAACCGGGGAGGTATTATAATGTTCAGTTCCATAAACACCTGTTGGGTGCTGGTTGCGGCATTCCTGGTCTACTTTATGCAGGCCGGTTTTGCGCTGTGTGAGGCGGGCTTTACCCGCGCCAAAAACACCGGCAACATCCTGATGAAAAACATGATGGATTTCTGCATCGGCACCCCGTGCTACTGGGTCATCGGCTTCGGCCTGATGTTCGGCGGCACAAGCGCGCTGATTGGCGGGTTCGATCCGTTCATTCAGGGCGATTACAGCCACCTGGGGCTTGATATCCCGCTGTGGGTGTACATCGTGTTCCAGACCGTGTTCTGTGCCACGGCAGCCACCATCGTGTCCGGCTCCATGGCCGAGCGCACCAACTTCAAGGCTTACTGCGTTTATTCCGCTGCCATTTCGCTGGTGGTCTACCCCATCTGCGGCCACTGGATGTGGGGCGGCGGCTGGCTGCAGAGCATGGGCTTCCATGATTTTGCCGGTTCCGCAGCCGTTCACAATGTGGGCGGTGTGATCGCCCTGCTGGGTGCCGCAATGCTCGGCCCCCGTATCGGCAAATACGACAAAGACGGCAACCCCCACGCCATTCCCGGCCACAATCTGACCGCCGGTGCGCTGGGCGTGTTCATCCTGTGGTTCTGCTGGTTCGGCTTCAACGGCGGCTCTTCCCTGAGCCTTGCCACCGATGAGGCCATGACCCTGACGGGCCTTGTCTGCTTCAACACCAACCTGGCCGCTGCCGTTGCCACCTGTGTGACCATGATCTTCACCTGGCTGCGCTACGGCAAGCCCGATGTCTCCATGACCCTGAACGGCTCTCTGGCCGGTCTGGTCGCCATCACCGCAGGCTGCGACGCGGTCTCTCCCTTCGGTGCCTTCCTCATCGGCTTCGTGGCCGGTATCCTCGTGGTCCTGAGCGTTGAATTCTTTGATAAGATCGCAAAGATCGATGACCCCGTGGGCGCTGTCTCCGTTCACTTTGCAAACGGCGTGTGGGGCACCATTGCCGTGGGCCTGTTCTCCAACGGCGGCGACGGCGTGGGCAAGGGCCTGTTCTACGGCGGCGGCTTTGCACAGCTGGGCACCCAGCTGCTGGGCCTTATCACCGTTGATGTGTACGTTGTGGTCGTGATGTTCATCATCTTCAAGATCATCGACAAAACCATCGGCCTGCGCGTCCCTGCTGAGGTGGAGATCGACGGCCTGGATATCCACGAACACGGCCTGACTTCTGCTTACGCCGGTTTCTCCATCTCCGATGCCAACGCCGCTGCCATGGTGCCCAACGAGAACACCGATCTGGGCGAGGATGATGCCTCCAAGGCAAGCGCCGTGCAGATGAACGCTGCCGTGCCTGTGGTCAAGGAGCCTGCCGTCATCCACGATGGCATCTACGACACCGGGATGCACAAAGTGTCCATCATTGCAAAGCTCTCCAAGTTCGATCAGCTCAAGACCGCGCTGAACGATCTGGGTGTGACCGGCATGACCGTGACCCAGGTGATGGGCTGCGGCATCCAGAAGGGCACCACCGAGAAATACCGCGGCGTGCCTGTGGACAGCACCCTGCTGCCCAAGATCAAGGTCGAGGTCATCGTTTCCAAGATCAGCGTGGACGCTGTGGTGGATGCCGCCAAAAAGGCCCTGTACACCGGCCACATCGGCGATGGCAAGATCTTTGTCTACAACGTGACCCGCGTGGTCAAGATCCGCACCGGCGAAGAGGACTTCGCCGCCCTGCAGGATGTGGAGTAACGCTCCGCACAATTTCAACCGCTGTCCCGCTTTGAACGCGTGACGATATTTGTTCTCCTTGTTCTCCTTTTCCTTTTTCTGAAATCCATTCGGCAGAACCCCTGCTTCCTCCGCACAAGGAAGCAGGGGTTTGTCGTTGTCATCACGATGTAAGCCCCCCTGCAATGGTTCCGGGTTGACATCCCTGTGCGGGCGTGTTATTTTGAAGTGTAAAATTTTCAGTTTTTTTGTATCAGGAGTTTCTATGAGCAACTTGAATGATTTTAACCGCGAGGCCAAAGCCGCCCTGCGGGTGGCCCTGCAATGGCTGCTGCTGGCCGTGCCCACGGGTCTGGTCTGCGGCGCAGTCGGCACAGCGTTCCACCTGAGCGTGGAGTACGTCACTGAGCTGCGGGCCACGCAGAGCTGGCTGCTGCTCTGCCTGCCGCTGGCGGGCCTTGCCATCGTGGCACTCTACAAGGTCACAAAGTGCGAAGGCGTGGGCACCAACAATGTCATCCGCGCCGTGCAGAGCGGCGAGCCGGTCAGCCTGCTGCTGGTGCCCGCCATCTTTCTGGGCACGGTGCTCACCCACCTGTGCGGCGGTTCTGCCGGCCGCGAGGGTGCAGCCCTGCAGATGGGCGGCAGCATCGGCTGGAACGTGGGCAAACTGCTCCATCTGAGCGATTACGTCCGCCGCACCGCCACCATCAGCGGGATGGCCGCGTTCTTTTCCGCTCTGTTCGGCACCCCGCTGACCGCCGCCCTGTTTGCCATGATGGTGGAGGACGTGGGGCTGACGTTCACTTCGGCCTTTATGCCCGCGTTCACTTCGGCCCTCATTGCTTACGGCGTATCCCTGTTCTTCGGGATCGCCCCGACCAATTTTGTGCTCAATTCCATTCCGCACCTGACGCTGGAAACCGCGCTTCAGACCGCCCTGCTGGGCATTGCCTGTGCCGCCGTGACCCGGCTGTTCTGCTGGACGCTTCACACCCTAGAACACGGGATCCCCAAACGGATCCCGAATCCCTGGCTCCGGGCTTTTGCGGGCGGTGCAGCCGTGGTAGCGTTCTCGTATCTGTTCGGTGTCGGGCGGTACAACGGGGCCGGAATGGCCGTCATTGCCGATGCCGTGGAGCAGGGCACTGCCCTGCCCTGGGATTTTGCCTGCAAGATTTTCCTGACCGCGCTGACGCTGGCGGTGGGCTTCAAGGGCGGCGAGGTCGTGCCCAGCTTCTTCATCGGTGCCACCTTTGGCTGTGTGGCTGGTCCCCTGCTGGGCCTGCCCGCCGGGTTCGCCGGTGCCATCGGTCTGGTCTGCGTGTTCTGCGGAGCCACAAACGCCCTGATTCCCTCCATCCTGCTGGGATTCGAGCTGTTTGGCGGGCAGGGGCTGGAGCTTATTGCGCTGGGCTGCGGCGTGTGCTACATGCTCTCGGGCCACCACGGCCTCTACAGCAGCCAGACCTTTGTCACCAACAAGCTGCGGCCGGAGTACGCCTCCCACAAGTGGCGGGTCAAGCTGAAGAAAAAAGAAGAATGATTTTTCGCAGATTTTCGCCGCGGAGAGCTTGATTTTTTGCCGCCATCGTGCTACAATCAGCGTAGTTTCATCCTGACCAAAGCGATGATGCGGACAAACCGAAGCTCATTCCCCATGACGCAGAGAGGGCTGCCCCGGATACCGGGTGCTGCAAGCAGCCTGCCGTGCATCGGGCTTCTACCACCGCAGAGCGCAGAGGAGAACCTCTGCCGGGTGCGCCCGTTACAGCACAGCGAGTGGCGTGTTCTCAAGGGCACGCAATTCGGGTGGAACCGTGGAACGCGTGAAACCTTCAGGCGCTTCATCCCGTAAATTTGAGCGGGATGGAGCGCTTTTTTGTTTTAACTTTCATCAAAAGGAGAACCACTATGAAGATCATCTACAAAGACGGCCATGTGGACGAGTGCCCGCAGGACCAGGAACTGCATGTTATCCGCCACACCGCTGCTCACATCATGGCGCAGGCCATCAAGCGCCTGTACCCCGAGGCTGACTTCGCCTTTGGCCCCGCCACCGAAAACGGCTTCTACTACGATGTCGATCTGGGCGACACCAAGCTCACCGATGACGATCTGGCCAACATCGAAAAAGAGATGCGCAAGATCTGCAAGGAAAATCTGGCCATCAAGCCTTTCATCCTGCCCCGTGACGAGGCTGTGAAGCTGATGGAGGAGCGCCAGGAGCACTACAAGATCGAGCACATGGCTGACCTGGCCGACGAGACCGAGTTCAGCTTCTTCCAGCAGGGCGAGTACGTTGACATGTGCATCGGACCCCACCTGACCTACACCAAGGCGCTGAAGGCCTTCAAGATCACCCAGCAGTCCGGCGCATACTGGAAGAACGACAAGGAAAACAAGATGCTGACCCGTATCAACGGTGTGGCATTCCACAACCAGGAAGAGCTGGAAGCCTGGGAGAAGGAGCAGCAGGAGGCCCGTGAGCGCGATCACCGCAAGATCGGCAAGGAGATGGGCCTGTTTATGACCGACGACCTGGTGGGCCGCGGCCTGCCCATGTTCCTGCCCGCAGGCTACACCGTCTGGCAGGAGCTGGAGAACTATATCAAGGAGAAGGAGCGTGCACGCGGCTACCTGCACGTGATGACCCCCTGCATCGGCACTGTGAACCTGTACAAGACCTCCGGCCACTGGGATCACTACCGCGAGAACATGTTCCCCGCCATGGAGATGGAGGGTGAAAGCTACGTCCTGCGCCCGATGAACTGCCCCCACCACATGATGATCTACGCAAATCGTCCCCACTCTTACCGTGACCTGCCCATGCGCATCGGTGAGATCGCACACGATTTCCGTTACGAGTCCTCCGGCACCCTGAAGGGCATTGAGCGCGGCCGCCACTTCTGCCAGAACGATGCCCACCTGTTCTGCACTCCGGAGCAGATCAAGAGCGAGGTCGCCGATGTCTGCAACCTGATCTTCGAGACCTACAAGGACTTCAAGATCACCGATTACCGCTGCGTTCTGTCCCTGCGTGACCCCGCCGACAAGAAGAAGTACCACGACGACGATGCCATGTGGAACCACGCCGAAAACGCTCTGCGCGAGGTGCTGACCGAGCTGGGCATCCACTTCACCGAGGAGATCGGCGAGGCCGCCTTCTACGGCCCCAAGCTGGACGTGAACGTCAAGCCCGCCGTGGGTGCTGAGTACACCCTGTCCACCTGCCAGCTGGACTTCTGCCTGCCCGCAAAGTTCCACCTGACCTATGTGGACAAGGACGGCTCCGAAAAGACCCCCGTTGTTCTGCACCGTGCGATCCTGGGCTCCCTGGACCGCTTCATGGCCTACCTGATCGAGGAGACCAAGGGCAAGTTCCCCACCTGGCTGGCACCGGTTCAGGTCAAGGTCCTGCCCGTTTCCGAAAAGACCCTCGAGTATGCGGAGAGCATCACCGAGAAGCTGGTGGAGGCCGGTGTCCGCGTGGCTCTGGACGACGACAACCAGAAGATCGGCTACAAGATCCGTGCCGCACAGCAGGTGGACCGTGTGCCCTACATGCTGGTTCTGGGTGCAAAGGAAGCCGAGGCCGGCAACCTCTCTGTCCGTGACCGCAAGGGCGAGACCACCACGATGGAAGTGGATGAATTCATCGCAAAGGTCACCGAGGAGATCAAGACCCGCGCATATAACAACTGATTTCGCCTGAAATAAACAGCAAGCGCCGCGTTCCCAAACCGGGAGCGCGGCGCTTGTTTTATGCTTATTTTATTTTACAAGCAGTTACTTCAGCAGGTTATTATCCGCGAAGTAGTCAATGCGCATGGCTTTGCGGACATTGGCCAGGGTGGCGGCAGCGGTCTTTTCGGCCACGGCACTGCCTTCCTTCAGGATCTCCACGACCTCGGGCAGGCGCTGCTCCCACTCCTTGCGGCGGTTGCGGATGGGCTCCAGCTCGGCCTGCATGACGGCGTTGAGGAACTTCTTGATCTTCACGTCGCCCAGACCGCCACGCTGATAGTGGGCCTTGAGCTCATCGAGGTTCTGGTACTCCGGCAGGAACTCGGCAAAGTGCTCGGGGCGGCTGAAAGCGTCCAGATAGATGAACACGGGGTTGCCCTCCACCTTGCCGGGGTCCTGCACCCGCAGGTGGTTGGGGTCGGTGTACATGGACATGATCTTCTTCTTGATGTCCTCGGGTTCATCCGACAGGTAGATGCAGTTGCCCAGGCTCTTGCTCATCTTGGCCTTGCCATCGATGCCGGGCAGGCGCAGGCAGGCGGCATTCTGGGGCAGCATGATCTCAGGCATGGTCAGGGTCTCGCCGTAGACGGCGTTGAACTTGTGCACGATCTCGCGGCACTGCTCCAGCATAGGCATCTGATCCTCACCGGCCGGCACAGTAGTGGCACCGAATGCCGTGATATCCGCTGCCTGGCTGATGGGGTAGGTGAAGAAGCCCACCGGGATGCTGGTCTCGAAGTTCCGCATCTGGATCTCGCTCTTCACGGTGGGGTTGCGCTGCAGGCGGCTCACCGTGACCAGATTCATATAATAGAAGCTCAGCTCTGTCAGCTGAGGCACCATGGACTGGATGAAGATGTGGACCTTGTTGGGGTCCAGACCGCAGGCCAGATAGTCCAGTGCCACCTGCAGGATGTTCTGGCGGACCTTCTCCGGGTTATCGGCGTTGTCCGTCAGGGCCTGCGCGTCAGCGATCATAATATAGATCTCGTCGAACTTGCCGGTGTTCTGCAGGCGCACGCGCTCCTTCAAAGAGCCAACGTAGTGGCCAACATGCAGGCGGCCCGTGGGACGGTCGCCGGTCAGAATGATCTGTTTCATTGTAATTCTTCTCCTCAAAAGTCTCCTTGCTCCGCCTTGCCTTTTCCGAAAAACGTTCTGCTTCTGCCAAGGGCTCCCCTACCAGGGGAGCTGGCCGCCGCCAGGCGGACTGAGAGGTTTAATCGTTATTTATAAGTATATCCCCCGCCGCATTCGCTGTCAACAAAAAGAAAAAAGCGATGGAACATTTCCATCGCTTTACTGGCGCCTCTTGCCTGACTCGAACAGGCGACACCCTGATTAACAGTCAGGTGCTCTAACCGACTGAGCTAAAGAGGCATCTATATAAAACGGCATACAGCCGTTTTACTACTATAAAATGGTGACCCGTACCGGAATCGAACCGATGTTAAAGGCGTGAGAGGCCTCTGTCT
>OHKZ01000941.1_pt1 | contig 10851 bp, 7 predicted proteins | sample 1569011 | NCBI WGS metagenome assembly OHKZ01 (sample SAMEA3879564, study PRJEB24766) | human gut metagenome | biome: human-associated habitat; feature: feces | place: USA | collected 1985/1987
AGAAGATTCATCAGGTTCTTTGCTGCAATTCTATGACTATAGATTCTACGTAGATCAATATTTTTCTTATATCCCGGCTCATAAATGAACTTGACCCCAAATTTGTATTTTTCATTTTTAATTTTTTCCAGATCACGCTGTGCTTTTTCCCAATGCTGAAAGGTTGTTGTAATCAGATCAACCTGATAACCAGCATCTGCGAGAAATTCACAGACAGAACGAAATCTTGTATACCCTTTTTCATCATCCAGACGAATTCCCATTGTAATAACTGCTACTTTATACATTATTTTTCTCCCGCTTGATATTTCTTTCTATGATCTATCTCTCCGACTTCGTCTTTGAATAAATCACAGGCATTCCTGTTCGCACAATATGCACCATTCTTCCAAGTGCTGTACACAAAAATGTGGAATGTGTGTTCAAACATTTTAAAGTAATCTTAAGTGCCTTACTGTCCTTCGCTTCTGCTTTTGGAAGCAGCTGCTGAAACAGCGGATCCCGGAATACTTCCCTGCAAAATTGCTTTCGATCTTTTGAGTTCATTCCTGACTGATGATCGCAATTTCTTTCTAAGGCTGAAAGAATATATCTTCCATACAATCCGCCCAGTATTGCCCGTACATTCTCATTATCAAGCTTCCAGCTGCGATACTGATTGAGTATCATCGCAATTCTCCATTCGTGAAGTTCATAATAATTTTCCACAAATTTGTTTGTCAGGTTCATTTCCACTCGTTTTGCATAATGGTACGGTGTGATTGCCAATAGATTCATTCTTTGAATATTCATACAATATTCGACATTAAATTTGATATCTTCGATCAATTTCACATCGGTATACCACAGATTCTGTGATCTCAGATAATCCAGGTTATAAAATTTGTTCCAGGCATATCCATACAGCGTCTGCTGCTCCAGCCGGATGAACTCTTTCCGCAGTGTTTCCTGAGTGGTAAAATACTGTTCTGTCGGAGAGATCGGATGGGAATACTGCAGGTGTCCGTCCGGAGCATAATACTCTTCCTGCAGTCCAAACAGAACCATTTCTGCACGGTTTTTCTCCAACGATGCCGCTACAGCCTGCATCAATTCCGGTTCCACCCAATCATCCGGATCCATAAACCAGATATATTCTCCGACTGCCTCTTGGATCCCTGTGTTTCTTGCAGCACTAAGCCCCTGGTTTATTTCGTGATGTACGATGCGGATACGAGAATCTGTTTTTGCAATTTCGCAGGCAATCTCTGCACTTTGATCACAAGTACAATCATCAATCACAAGCAGCTCCCAGTTTTCAAATGTTTGTGCCTGAACACTTCGGATTGCTTTCTCAATATACTTTTCTACACCATATGTTGGCATCACCACACTAAATACCGGTCTCATTTTTATCCTGCCTTTACTTTCTCTTTGTGATCAGACTGCTGATCATTGCTTCTATTTTCCCATAGGATACCGGTCGGTCGAACTGTTCTTCTGCAATCTTCCTTGCCCGGTTTCCCATGTCGTTTCTTTCTGCCTCATTTTCGTACATCCACTCCACGGCATTTACCAGCTCCCTGACGTCTTCTGGCTCAATATTGATCCCAAATCCGTCCTGCTCCACTTTCTTTCGAAATTCCGGACTCATACACGTATTGATCATCGGTTTTCCCGCCGCCAGATAATCTCCGATTTTCGTGACAATACTTTGCGGTGCCTTTCGCACAAACGAATTGATCAAAACATCTGATTTCACCAGATATGCCGCCATCTGTTCATACGGCACATATCCTGTAAATTTTACATTTTGGATCTTGCGCTCTTTTGCCAGATTTTCCAGCATCTCTCTCGTCGGACCGTCTCCCAGTATCTGAAACCGGATCTTCGTTTTTCCCTGCTTCATCAACTCCTCTGCAGCCAGTACCATGGTACGAATGTCATAGCTCGTTCCAATTGTCCCTGCATATGTCACCCAAAATGTGCCTTCCTCTTTTTGTACTTCATCCGCATGCTGTTCTGCTTCTCTGTCAAATACGGAAATTTCATTTCCAACATATACCGTTTCCTTTAACACATCCCGCTTTTGATTTAAAAACGGTCTGTCACGATATTCGTCCGATGTTCCAATGACACCGGATGTCAGCGAATACACCTTTTCTGCATCCCTTTTGAGCGGATAAAATAAAAGATCGCTGACGATCGGAATATCAAAAACCATACGCATTGCTTCCGGCCAGAGATCGTTTACATCTGCCACAAACGGGATCTTGTTTCGATGCGCATACTCTGCCGCTGCAAGTGCCACGTCATTTGGAGGGATTTCTGCATAGATCAGATCATAGTCCCCTTCTTTTTCCAGTAACTTTCTTAAATTTTCTGCTGCAATTTTATGACTTCTTACTCTTCTCAAATCGATATTTTTCCGATATCCCGGCTCATATATAAATTTGATCCCAAATGGGTAGCTTTTCTGGTCAACAGATTCCAGATCCCTTTGCTTTTTTTCCCAATGTTGAAAGGTAGTCGTGATCAGATCTACTTCGTATCCTTTTTTCACGAGAAATTCACACAAATACCGAAATCTTGTGTATCCTTTTTCGCCGTCCAATTTTACTCCCATGGTAATCACTGCTACTTTGCTCATTCTCATTCCTCTTCCAAACTGCTATTTTAAAACCGCTGCTACTGTCATCAGCATCAGCTTCATATCTCTCCAGATACTAAATTCCTTCAGATATTTCAGATTGTACTTCATCTTTTCCGGAAGAATATATTCTCTGTAAATTTCATCCACACTCTTTCCGGTTTGTTTCTGATATGCGCCAATCCGTTCATCTTCATCTTTATACATAATACTTGCATAGGATGTAATACCTGCCGGGAGAAACAGCGTCGCCATCATCTCCTCCGAATACTGATCGACATATTTCTCAACTTCCGGCCGTGTTCCCACAAAGCTCATCTCACCTTTTAACACATTCAACAGCTGCGGCAGTTCATCCAGACGAATTTTTCGTAACAGTTTTCCAACTTTTGTCACACGATCGTCCTGACTGCTGGTGACAAGCGGCCCCTTTTTATCTGCACCTGTAATCATGGTTCGAAATTTAAAAATTCGATAGGTCATCCCATATCTGGTGACACGTGTCTGCCTGTAAAAGATCGGTCCTTTCGTATCCAGTTTAATGGCCGCTGCAATCAGCAGCATCACCGGAGATAGGAGTACAGTCAAAACAACCGCACAAAAAAAATCAAGAACCCTTTTCCATAAAATTTGTATTTTCTTTTGCTGCAGCAGTTCATAATATGGATAAGTTTTTTCATTTTTGATTCGCTCCGGTAAGTTTTCCCATTTTATCATTACTGATTTTTCCTCAATATTTCTGTAAATTTTTCAGTCACATACGAAACCTGTTCATCACTTAAACACGTATGCAGCGGAAGTGTGATCTCGTTCTCAAACATCCGATAAGAATTGGGATAATCTTCCATCTGAAATCCCATATTCTTGTAAGCCGTCAATAGCGGAAGCGGCTTATAATGCACGTTGCTGGCAATTCCCTGCTCTGCAAGCTGCAAAATGATCTGATTGCACGCTTCTCTTGTCTTTCCCGGCAATCTTGTCAAATACAGATGTCCATTGGAAATATGGTCCGTATCGTAATGATTCAAAACCTGAATCGGGTACTGCTTAAATGCTTCATCATATCTTTCTATGATACTTCTTCTTCGATGCAAAATTTCCGGATAACGTTTCAATTGTGACAGGCCGATGGCCGCTGTAATATCTGTCATATTGCATTTGAAGTAAGGTGCGATCACATCATATTCCCAGGCTCCGGCTCTTGTTTTTTCCAATGCATCTTTAGACTGTCCATGGAGGGAGAGCAGCATAAATTCTTTATAGAGTTCCTCTCCGTCTATCCCCGCCTGTTCGATCTGCTCTGACCATACAAGGGCACCGCCCTCCGCTGTCGTCAGATTTTTCACGGCATGAAAAGAATAACAGGTAAAGTCTGCGATCTGGCCGCACATCTTATGTTCGTGTGATGCTCCAAATGCATGTGCCGCATCCGCCATAACCAGTATCCTGCCCAGTTTTTTCTGCCGTTCGCAGCCTGCATGAAAAAGTGCTCTTTTCTCTTCTGCTATTTTAAAAATCTCATCGTACTTGCTGTACACAATTCCTGCAAGATCTACACAAATAACCGCTTTTGTTCGCTCCGTAACAGCTTCTCTCACCTTCTGCGGATCCATTTCATAGGAATCTGGCAAAGTATCCACAAGGATCGGCACAGCCCCTGTATGGCAAATTGCACTACAGGTTGCTGTGTAAGTATATGCAGTTGTGATCACTTCATCTCCCGCACCGATTCCCATTGCACGAAGTACCATTTCCATACATGCTGTTGCAGAGTTCAGACAGACTGCCCGTTTTGTTCCAACATATTCTGCAATTTGTTTTTCAAATTCCTTGGTCCTTGGTCCGGTTGTGATCCATCCGCTTCGCAAAGCTCTGGCGACTTCCTGTATTTCTTCCTCTTTAATGTCCGGCGGCGAAAACGGTACATTTATCTTGTTGCTCATCATTTACCGCGCTGTCCTTTCTCACAATTCTTTATTGTGCGATTTCTGAATCCGAAAATGTTTCTCCGGCTTTTACTGCAGCAATTGCTGTCTGAATCGCTGCCACTGAATTCTGATCCGGCTGTGTGACATACAGTGGTGTTCCCACCATGGAAAAGCACTCTTGTGTATCTCCCATTCCTTCTGCAGACATCGATTTGATATTCCATGCTCCGCCTTCTGAAAGCTGATTTTTAACCAATGTCTGAATCTGCTCTGTTGACATATTTGTATCTACATTTCCACTGACACTGTTAAGCAGACCATTCGCTCCGGTCAAAATTGCCGGTGAAATTGCTTTCTTGATCATCGCTGTGATCACAGCCTGCTGATTTCTTCCACGCTGGAAATCACCGCCATCCACATTTTGCCGTTCTCTTGCAAATGCCAGTGCCTGTTCTCCATTGAAATGATTTTCTCCCTGGATTACATCCATAACCAGTCCACTGTCATCACTTGTTGTAAATGCCTGTTCTGAGATCACATCGATTCCACCAAGTGCATCCACCATTTCTACCAGAGACGTAAAGTTCACTCTTGCATAGAACTCAATGCTTGTATTATACAACTGCCCCAACGTAGACATGGACGCATCCACTCCATAAATTCCGGCATGTGTCAGTTTATCCCGCATATCTCCGGAAATTCCCGGAATCTGCACATAGTAATCTCTCGGAGTTGTCACCAGAAGTACCTGATGTGTATTTGGATTGACGACTGCCAGAATATTCACATCACTTCTGCTGTTCGTTTCAATCGCACCGTACACGTCAATTCCACTGATGTACACGGTAAATGTCTCATCTTTTACCTCTACCTGTGCTGCTTTATTTTCTACCTTCGATTTCACTTCATATGTATAGATGACTTTAAAGTTTTCCTGTTCCTCGCCAAGCCCTTCTTCCAACATCTGGCTGTATGCATCATTGTAGATAATTGCCTGAACTTCGCCGCTGTGAAGTGCTGCTGCCTGTTCTGCAACGGATCCATACTCCACGGCCGCAATCTGGCTTCCCAGTTTCTCATTGATATTTGCAACTGCTGCCTCCACATCCGAACGCTGCAATGCGTACTGCACACCAAACTGATACGATGCTGCATCTTCCAGTTTTTCAGCCGGATCCGATTCCTTGACCGCTACCACCATTTTCGTGACTTTCGTATCTCCGCCACTGATATTTTCAATTACATTTGTTGTCTTAAAAATATAATAGGATCCGAAAATCAGCCCAATGCTTAATAAAATACTGATTACTTTTCCCGCAATTCCCTTCTTTTTAGAAAGAAGCTGCGTGGATACCACGCATACAAAGAAAAGCAGAAGTACCAGTCCGATTATTGTGACATATTTTGCCGGCAATAAATTCATAAGCCACAGCGCTACAAAAAACACTGCCGATGCGATCAGTTGTACTGCACATATGCATAATCCTATTTTTCTGCTGATATAATTCATTTTTCTTTCCTCTCATTTTGCATTTTATTCCCAGACAAATTCCGTCTCCCAAACATCTACGCCTGAATCTTCAAACACTTGTTTTAATCGTTCCCGCAGTGCTTCTTTGGTAACGCCTCTTTTCAGAATGACCTGAAGAAATCCTCCGCCGCCTGCACCGGAAATAAACCTTCCATCGATCATGTCCTCGCAGGACTCAAAGATCTGATCAATACAGGTATTGGTAGATCCCTGATCCAGCAGCTTTGATACTTCCCAGTGTTCATTCAATAACTTTGCGAATGCATCGATATTTCCCTGTTCCAATTCAAATCGCATCAGCACTGCCAGGCGTTTCATTTCTTTTAAAGCCTCGATCGATTCTCTTCTTCCGCCGATATAATTTCCAACAACTTGTCCCGTATAGATCAGTACAAATCTCTCCTGCAGTTCTTTTTTGGTGTCCTGATCCAATTCCAGATAAGTCACATGTATTTTCTGTCGGATCCCCGGACGTGAAGTAATATATTTTACTCCCGGAGTCAGGCCGCCAACCTGATCCTGCCATCCGCCGCCGGTACTCATAATCTGTTCCATATTCAAGACCAGTTCATACACCTGGCTGTCTGACCAGCTCTGCCCCAGGAACTCTCCGATGGCTTTCACACAGGCCCCGGAAAGGATACTGCTTGTTCCAAGTCCTGACCCCTTCGGTACATTACAAACTTTGGTGGACAGATAAAAGCCTCCGCCCATTTTTTTCAAAATTTCTCTCAGCTCTGCATGTCCATCAAGCGGAATCACTCCGCAGGCGATCAAGGCTGCTTTATGTAGCGCAAATGAATCATATGGGTTATGGCAGTCTTGAATTTCTTCCACCGTTTCCGCTTTTCCATATGCATAAAAGTCCAGACTTGCAAATTCAATTCGATATTCCGGGATCTTTTTTATTTCCACCTCAATTGGCTTTTCTCCTTTGAGTAAAATCGGTGCATTTAAAACTACTCCTCCGTTTTCATTGCAGTATGGCGGAGTATCCGTCCAGCCGCCGCCCCAGTTTACCCGGACCGGAAGTTTTATCTGTACTACTTCTTTTGCGATCTTATAATCTGCCGCATGACGAATAAAACTTTTCTGAAACAACATCTTCTGTATTTCTGAAAAACATTTTTGTTCCACCAGATCATATGAAGCACCATGAAATGTGACTGACTGATATTTCATGGAGCGTGAAATTGCATAGAGCACTCTGATTTTCTCTGAAAATTCCATATGATCTGCTTTTTCCATCAAAATTTCATACTGCTTTTCATTCAATTCTTCTTCACCGAAGATTTTCAATGCCGCGATATAATTTTCTCCGCCTTTTAGTGCCTTTAAAAAGCGTTCAATCAGGATTCTGTTTTCCAGTTCTTCATTCCATTCTACAAAATGTGCAGTATCCCCCTGTGCAAAAGATTCACACAAGCTATATCGTTTTCTTGCCTTCCATGCACAAACTTCCTCTTCGTCTGCCTCTTTGCAGCTCATCTTCCACAAAAGCAGCGCTTCCTCGGCCGCCTGATCTTGTGCAGGATGTGCAGAGTAAAGCTTTGCATTCCAAAGAGAATGATCCTGTGTATCCCAAAGATCATCTGTACATAACCCGTTGTCTTCTAAAAACGTCTGCAATGTCCCTTTTAAAAATCCTGCGTTTTCTTCCAGGGTCTTCTTCGGGTTATCCGTTACTGCATATGTACGCACAAGATATGCGTTTTGCTCTTTCAGACGGATCCCATGCCACACGGTGTCTTCCGGCACAGTCATATCCTGCAGGATCATTTGGGATACGATTGCCCCCCTTTTTACGACCGTACTGCCTGCAAGCCAGCTGCTCTCAATATAACATCCGTCTTCCAGTACCACGTCTTTTTCCAGCAGCCCGTCATGGATGGCGCTTTCCACTCTCTGTGTATTGGTAAATACGTTGGGTCTCCAGTCCAGAAATTCATAATCATTGATCTCTTCTGTCAATAATTTCAGAAGTTCTGTTGTTGTTCCAAAATGAATAAACTCTGCCGGCGACAGGCACACCAATTTCATCTGGAATTTACAAAGTGTTTCCCAGATTTTTTTTCTGCATACCATCAGCTCTTCGCAGTAAGTTCCTTCCGGCTGCTCATTATAATACTGTTCCAGTGTGGAATCTGACGCAAGAGGATATAAAAAATCCCCATAAAAACTAATTCTTGACTGTTCATTGACAAACATCTGATATTTTTTTTCATTTACCTCTCCGTGGTCTGAGATCAATGAAAATAATGCCGATACAAGATTTGCATCACACAAAACTGCGCCTGTATCCAAATCTACATTTCCCTGATCATTGACAGCGCCTAAGTTCAAAAGTGTATCGAGAGGTTGTTTATGTAAAAATTTTTTGACGTGATCCGTTCCGTCGTTTAAGAATACGCCGTGATCTTTCCCGATCTCAGCCGGTGATTTCATAGAAATAGCTGCAGCACCTGAAAACTGTGCATCAATCTGCAGCGGATTGAACAACAGCAGCACATCTCCGGAAAGCACCAGCATCCCCTCCTTAAATCTGGACGGGACTCCTGACATTCCGATCAGAAATTCATCAAATAGCGTAGATCCTCTTCCATCCGGCAATTCCCTTGGCACCGGAGAGAATAATTTTCCACATACGGAATACTGCGGAACACGTTTGCTGTCTCCGCCGGAATGTATCACAAGAATTCTCTTTCCATGAAAATCCCCCAAAAATCCTTCCCGCTCAGAAAGCGTCCGCAAAACATGCAGCGTTGCGCCACCGGAACCAATCCGTTTTCCATCCGGATCTGGAATTACCAGAAATTTTGTGGCGTCTGGCAGCACACCTTTTTCACTTCTATATTCTATCTGCTTTTGGAACGCCTTTCCCTGCTCTTCATTGGACGCTGTCAGGACAATATAATCCCACTTCGGAAAACTTTTTTTCAAAATACTTCTTTGATAATCTTCCCAGGCATCCAGATAGCTTTGCCTCAAAAACAGATTTTTCAATCTTCGATATTTGTTCATCTGATTTTGCATTTATTTTGCTCCTTTTCCTCCGAACACTCCAAACACTGTCTTTAACAAAATCTTCATATCCAACCCCAATGACCAGTTGTCTATATATTCCAGATCAAGCGCCAGGACTTCTTCAAAATCTGTAATGTCACTGCGGCCTGTGGCCTGCCACATTCCCGTGATCCCCGGACGGATACTGAGTCTTCTTTTATAAAATGTTTCATACTGCTCGAATTCATCCAGAGTTGGCGGCCTTGTTCCAATCAGGCTCATATCCCCTTTCAGCACATTCCAAAACTGTGGAAGCTCATCAATGCTTGTTTTTCGGATAAACTTCCCAACTTTTGTAATACGCGGATCATTTTCAAGCTTAAACATCAGGCCTTTCATTTCGTTCTGTGCCATCAGTTCCTTTTTTCGTTCTTCTGCATCTTTATACATAGATCGAAACTTATACATCTTAAACTTTCTTCCGTTCAGTCCTACCCGCACCTGTGAAAATATAAGCGGCCCCGGTGATTCCACCAACAAGACAGGCGCAAGAAATACAGTCACAATTCCTGTGACAATAAGTCCGACAATTGCACCTATAATATCCATCATGCGCTTAACAGCTCTCATTTTCAGACTGGAAACGCTCTCTTTGAATGTGATTACATAATAATCCCCAAAAGCTCTTAACTCTTTGGATTTGCATTTTAAATTCACATCATAAATCTGAAGATTCAAATTCACAGCAATTCCGATTGCCTCATACTGTTCGATTGCCTTGGCAACATGAATCCCTTCCGAATAGGGAATATGAATGAAGATTTCATCCACAACTCTTTGAGTGACACAGTCATACATATTGTTATAATTTCCCAGAATCGGAATGCCACAGCATTCTGTTCCAACTGCTGTGTCCGGCACATCCAGCAGGATCAAACCTTTTAAAAGATAGTTCCACATCTCGTCCATGCCAAGACGTTTTTTTATTTCCTCTACATTTTCAGCCATTGTCAAGATGACCAGACGCTTTGTATTGATACTTTTTTTGGCAACATGCAATAAAAACCCTTTGTAAATACTTCTGAATACAAAAACAAGGGTAATCGCAAAAAAGTAAAATAAGAAAAAAGCGATTCTCGAAATTTCGGATGCAATTTTAAAACAAAACATACTTGCAATCAAAAGTGCTGTATATTGTGTCACCTTAGCAGTTACTTCCACCAGCTCTTCCCATGGTCCTCGTTTGAAAAAATCCTGTTTTGAATTTTTCAAAAAGGCCAGCAACAAATAAAGCAAGATCATGTACAATATTGCGGTAGACAATTCTATGTCAATGTTTTCATACCAAAATCTACGATTTCTAATATAATTTGCACTTAAAAAGCTGATCATAATTCCTGCAATATCCAAAAGCGATAACACTACAATCTGTATCTTATGTTCTTTCTGTTCCATCATATTCCATTCCCCTGAAAATTCCTCTCAAAAACAAAAAAGACACTTTCATTGACAATGCTCATGTCAATGAAAGTGTCTTTCTGGTAACGTAAATAAGACCTCTGTATTCAGAGATCTCAACAAAGTCAGAGTGGTATACCCTCCCCCCCTAAAATTTTCTCTTTTTTACTTCTATTCAGACTATATTTCTGTATTTTTTGCATTTTATACTATATCCCTTTATTTTAACCTTTTATAACTATAATACATTTCTTAACATTTTTCAACATTTCTTTTGGTTTTTCCATTTTCACTTCTCAACT
>OHKZ01000949.1_pt1 | contig 10769 bp, 8 predicted proteins | sample 1569011 | NCBI WGS metagenome assembly OHKZ01 (sample SAMEA3879564, study PRJEB24766) | human gut metagenome | biome: human-associated habitat; feature: feces | place: USA | collected 1985/1987
GTCTTTATGGATATTTGCATTGGCCCGAAATTCCTGTACTATCTGTTCGCGGTAATCCTCACGTATCAAATTCTGGAAATCCATGAAAGAGATGGTATCTCCTTCCAGTCCCAAAAGATCACAAAGAAAATCAGAGCAGACATAATGCCCAGCCAAAAAGTCCGCTTCCCACCATCCTATCTGAGCCAAAGAAGACATTTTACAGTATCGCTCGTAGTTTGTTTGCATAAGTGATTGATCGTATAATAATGAATAGCAAATATACGAAAAAGAAAATCAGCGAAACATATAATATCTGAAATAATTCATAATAGAAGAGAGAGGATAGTAGCAGGGATAGCCAGGGAGGTAAAAGCGTAATAAACGCATCTCATTATTATATGATTTGGCACGGATTACGCGGATTACACGGTTTTAGTAAATCATAACCGTGCAATTCGTGCAATCCGTGCCCGAAAAGTAATACCTACTGTGAAAAAGAACCGTTGGCTACTTCATCAGAATGCTGATAAATTATAGCCTGTCCAGCCGAACAGAGAAGCGTCTGCACCTGTATTGTCTGCCGATTCGACAAATGTATTCAGTTCGCCGTTCTGCTTCAATCCTGTGAGACTTAATGTACTTGTGATGTTAATGCTGGATTCTATGTTTCCTGCACCTTTGCTGTCTTTCATATCAACCAGGTCGATAGCACCACCCGTACCCTTAACCAATGCATTGGTGATGGTAGCTTTTGCTCCGCGACGAATCTTGATTACATCCTGCATACGGTCTACGTTGGACTTCATGGAAGCATCATAAATATACTGCTCCACCGCTTCTCTTGTCTCGTCTGTCGCAAGTTCTTTTGCAAGTGCATGTTCCGGCGCAAGTACCATGAATGTTGCACCGTGTAAGGTATCCGGACGTGTTGTATAAACGGTGATCTTGTCGTCTCTTCCATCCACCTGGAAATCTACTTCTGCACCGTAAGATTTTCCGATCCAGTCAGCCTGCATTTTCTTTACTTTTTCCGGCCAGTCCAGTTTGTCGAGATCGTTCAAAAGACGGTCTGCATATTTTGTGATACGCAGCATCCACTGACGCAGATTTTTCTTTGTAACATCTGTTCCGCAACGCTCACATTTTCCATTCACAACCTCTTCGTTTGCCAGACCTGTTTTGCAGGATGGGCACCAGTTGATCGGGAACTCTTTCTCATATGCAAGACCTTCTTTGAACATTTTCACAAAGATCCACTGTGTCCATTTGTAGAAATTCGGATCTGTTGTGTTAACTTCCATATCCCAGTCATACAATGCTGCGATCTCATTGATCTGACGTTTGATGTTTGCTACGTTCTCTGCTGTGGATTTTGCAGGATGAACTCCCATCTTGATCGCATAGTTCTCAGCCGGAAGACCGAATGCATCCCATCCCATCGGATGTACAATATAATATCCCTGCTGTAATTTGTAACGGCTCCAGACATCAGAGATCACATATCCTCTCCAGTGCCCGACATGCAGACCGTTTCCTGACGGATACGGGAACATATCCAGACAATAATATTTTTCTTTTTTCTCTCCGTTGTCCCTGAATCTTGGATTTACCGGATTTTCCTGCCATTTATCATGCCATTTTTTCTCGATTGCTTTGTGGTTGTAAACAATTTTTGCACCCATTTCGCATATCCTCCTTTGATTTCTAAAAAAGCCTTTTCATCTCAATTAAGAGACGAAAAGGCTTTTATCTTCCGTGGTACCACTCTTCTTCATCTGCAAACATACAGATGCACTCATTACTTCTGTAACGGGAAGGCCCGCTTTTTCCTACTTTTCCATCCTGGGTGTTCAGAAAAAGAACTCCGAGGGGAGTTGGGAGAACGCTGTTTCCTGCCTCGCACCATCCGGCAGGTCTCTGAAAAACCTCAGACTCTTACTATTCCTCATCAACATTTCTTTCATATGTTTCCTTATTATAAGAAGAATCATAAAATAAGTCAAGTGGATTCTGCTGATTTCTCTCTATTTCATCCTCGCAAAATAATCTTTCGTTTCTTTGACCACCACATTGCTGAGCACAAGCAGTGCGATCAGGTTCGGAAGCGCCATCAGCGCATTGAAGATATCTGCGATGTTCCACACTGCCGCAACCGTCATATATGGTCCGATAAATACAGCCAGAATATACAGCCAGCGATAAGTCATCACTACTTTTTTATTCCGGTTGAACAGATATTCCATACACCGTTCTCCATAGTAATTCCAGCCGAGAATCGTAGTAAATGCAAAGAATACCAGACAAAGCATCAGAATAAAGGATGCAACTGCCGGCGCAAACGGCAGCCCCTTCTGAAATGCTGCCATCGTGATCTCCACACCTTCCAGATTCGGATCATTCCATGTTCCTGCTAAGACCACGGAAATTCCGGTCATTGTGCAAATTATGATTGTATCAATAAATGTACCTGTCATAGACACCAGTCCCTGACGCACAGGTTCTTTTGTTACTGCAGCCGCTGCCGCGATCGGCGCACTACCAAGACCCGCCTCATTGGAAAAGATTCCCCTCGCGATTCCTTTCTGCATGGCCACGACCATGGTTCCCATCGCGCCGCCTGCCAGTGCACTTCCGGTAAATGCAGATTTCACAATCGTTACGATCGCTGCCGGGATTTCTGTAATATGTGTGATCATAATGATCAGAACAAACACCACGTACAATACCGCCATAAACGGAACTACAATTTCGGATACTTTTGCAATTCGTTTCAGTCCTCCGATCACGACCAGACCGACACAGACTGTCAGAATAATACAAGTAATCACAGTTGCCCATGAATATGTATTTCCAAACATCTGCACGGCATTCTCTGTATTCGGATCAAAGAAATTCTTCACTGCAGATGCAATACTGTTTACCTGGGTAAACGTACCGATTCCAAACAACCCGACTCCGGCTCCGAAAAATGCAAATATTTTTGCCAGCCAGCGCCAGTTTTTTCCCATTCCGTTTTCAATATAATAGAACGGTCCGCCAAGAACATGCCCTTCTTTGTCGATTGTCCGGTATTTGATTGCAAGAAGCCCTTCTGCATACTTCGTTGCCATTCCGAAAAATGCTGCCACCACCATCCAGAACAGTGCGCCCGGTCCGCCTGCCGCAATCGCAGTCGCTACTCCGGTAATATTTCCGGTTCCGATCGTTGCAGAAAGCGCCGTACAAAGTGCTCCAAAGCTGGTCACTTCCCCATGTCCTTCTTCTTCATTTTTTACCATGAATCTGAGTGCTTTCGGCAGATGCCGAATCTGAAGTCCGCCAAGGCGAACGGTTAAATAGATACCTGTTGTCAGGATCAGAATAATGAGCGGCAGTCCCCATATCCGGTCATCCACCCATTTGATCGCTGTGTCGATTTGATTGTAGATTTGTGCTAACATACTTTCTTTCCTCCATCCTTTTGCCTGAGAGATTCTCAGCAAAACCGCATCCAGATCATGCGTCTGCTGATTACACCTTCGGCGCTCTTTTTTCAGAGACTCTCCTGAGTTTAGTGTTTTACAACACTAAAGTAAAGAATAGCATGGTTTTGAAAAGAATGCAAGCCATTTTCTGATTTTCCATTTTAGAAAAACTAATCAATGTTTATAAGTAAAATGCAGAGGGAATACAGACATCGCTCCCTCTGCTTTTTTCTATCCCAGCGCCACATCCAGAATCATCATCAGTGTGAACCCTGCTGCAACACCGATTGTTCCTACATTGGTATGTTTTCCGTTTTGTGCCTCCGGAATCAACTCTTCCACTACAACATAAATCATAGCGCCTGCCGCAAAAGAGAGAAAATATGGCAGAAGCGGAACTACAAGCCCCGTCAGCCAGATTGTCAGAAATGCGGCGATCGGCTCTACAATCCCTGACAGTGTTCCATACACAAACGCCCTCAGTTTTGTAATTCCCTGCGCCCTTAACGGCATGGAAATAATCGCTCCCTCCGGAAAATTCTGAATGGCGATTCCGGCAGACAATACAAATGCCCCTGTCATTGTTATCAGTACATTATCCGAAAGAACTCCGGCAAAGGTCACACCCACTGCCATTCCTTCCGGAATATTGTGCAGCGTCACTGCGAGCATCAACATTGTTGTTTTTCGAAGTGATGCCTGAATCCCTTCCGGCTCCGATTCCTGAAAGTGCTGGTGAGGTGTCACCGTGTCCAGCAAAAGCAGAAAGCCAATCCCAAGCAGAAACCCTGCCGCTGCAGGAATCCATGCAATCTGTCCGCCTTCCTCTGCCATCTCGATGGCCGGGATTAAAAGCGACCAGACAGATGCTGCGATCATGACACCCGAAGCAAATCCAAGCAGACCTTTCTGCAGCTTTTCATTCATCTCTTTTCTCATGAAGAATACCATTGCTGCGCCAAGAGTTGTTCCTGCAAACGGCAGTAAAATTCCAAGTATTACATCCAAATTCATATGTTTCTCCCTTTCGTAATTCTTTTTTTCGATATGTTATCCTATGCTCAGGAGAAGACTTTGGTTCCGTTTAAATGCACATGGAAAAAGAATCCTTATACCGATGCCGTGATCAGTTCCTTTCCGGCTGCCCGGCATTCCTCCAACGCAGCATCATCCGGCGTCTCGTTTGCGATCACACCTTCTTCACAGATCAGATGTGCTCCCGCCTCTTCCATTCTCTGGCACCAGTCACGCATCCACTCTCCGTCACCCCAGCCGTAAGACCCAAACAAAAGTAGCTGCTTACCGGAGATCATCGGCTCCAGTTCTTCCACGAACGGCTCCATTTCGCTGTCTTCCAACTGCTCTGCTCCCATAGACGGGCAGCCGAGCGCAATTTTATCAAATTTTGAAATCGTATCCGCATCTGTCTGTCCAACCTCACATACCTCCGCGGTTCCTCCTGCTGCCTGAATCCCTTCTGCGACCGCCTGTGCCATTGCCTCTGTATTTCCTGTTCCACTCCAATATACTACTGCTGCATTCATGTGAATTCCTCCTTCATTATTGTGCGATTTCCCGGATACTTTTTCCGGCTAAAAATTCTCTGACCACTCCTTCTTTGGCCTGATCATAAGACTTGAAAATCATTTTTGCCCTGGACGGATTACTATATACTTTCCAATATCCGATCATAAGATACTTTCTTCCTTCATTGTGAATAAATCCTTCCACATCTTCCTTCGGATACCCTAAAAACACTCCGATTTCATGGGGAAATCCCAGTTTTCTGCTGCTTATCTGCCTCACTCTTTGAGCCAGTCTTTTGAGCATCTCATCCAGATTCCGCATATGATACCCATATGCCTCAAGCAGCCGCTGATTGTCAGGCAGCATCAGATGATACTCCAACTCACTCCGTCTGAAAAAGAAAACAAGACATCTGCTGTCCCTGCAGGACAGAATTCGATATTCTACCTCTGTCTCTTCAAAAATCTCCTGCAGCTCCTCACACATTTTCTGTTCCATTGTGATCACGCTGGATATCTTGATCCCCTTTAAAAAGGGGGCGCACTGCAGCGCAACCTGAAACCTGGCTTTTAGTTTTATATCTTCATTTTTGAAAAAATAAGACAATGTTTCCGATGACATATGAGCCTCCTTAAATGATTATGATTCTCAATTAGTTTGATATTACCATGTCCTACTCTAAATTTCAACATTTGTTATTGAGAAGTTTTCTCATTATATTTTTCTGAATATTTATCTCATTTTTATTATTTTTTTATTGTTTAAGAACCTTGTTTAGTGTATAATAAATTTAAGTTATTTGAGCAGAAAGAAGTCTCAAAATACATACAAAAAGGAGAGATTTGCCATGGTAAATTTAATTACAGGACCGAAAGGAACCGGAAAAACACAGCAGATGATTGAGCTTGCTAATGAAAAGGTCTAACGGAAACGTCGTATTTATCAAAAAAAGTCATCGCAACACTACTACTTTAGACTTCGGTGTACGTGCAATCTGCATGGAAGACTATCCTGATATTCTGACAATGGATGAATTTATCGGTTTTCTCTACGGTATGGTAGCAGGTAATCATGATATTGATACCATCTTTATTGACAGCGTATTAAAACAGGCGGATATTTCTTTAAACAACATTTCTGCATTTATGACCAGTCTGAGTAAAATTTCTGCAGAAAATACTCTTGATTTCTTTATCAGTGTGGGGGCTGAGAAAGAATCCATTCCCGATATAGATTCCGACAATTATAACGTTTTGAACTAATGGGTATGAAAAAAGCGATATTCAGTATTTTTTACTGAGTACCGCTTTTTTATACATTATGGTATATCTGTTTTTATTATTCTTCTGATAATGCCTGCTCTTCGCTTTCCGCTTCTGATTTTTTTGTCTCTTTTGCTTTTTGATCCGGCTCTTCTCCGTTCAAAGAAAGTACAGAATTTGCCCGCTCACCTTCTTTGTATTCTACCGTCACAGTATCACCGACATTGTATTTGATAATATCGATAAAATCAACGACTGAAACATCAAAAATATCATCAGAGCCTTCCAACATGATATAAAAGTGAGAATCTCCGTCTACAACGCCCTGTGCGATCTTTGTGATCTTGGAAGCCAGCGTCTTTACTTCTCTCGTATCTTCCGCCTGCTTCTTGATGCCACTCTCATACATCAGATCATTGTAGTTTTCTTCACACTCACTGACCGTATTTCCAATGGCTACAACCTGATATTTCTGCACATTGACCATGGCATACTTTTTCACCAGTCCGGCATCATCTTTCAGCGCCATAAAATAGGTCGGCTCCCCTGAAATATTCAAAAGCAACGGGAATGCCGCTTTGTATTTTAAGTTCTGCACCTGACCTTCTGCTGAAGACATGGCAGACTCTTCTGTCGCGCCTTCCACTTCATAGAACTTCGTCTCCATCGTACGCTGATTCATCAGAACAAATCCTACATTGGACTGGTCTCCTGTGATCGAAGTCACACCTGTATATACCCATACATCATCATCCAGCGCAAGATAGTTGTATCCTGTCGTCGTATGCAGACAATCCTTCTGTCCCAGCACACTGTTTAAAAATCCATGCTTCAACGTACCATAATAATCATACAGCTGTATCAGCATATCTGCGGAGTACGCCCGGTCGATCCACTCCGGTGCATCTTCGATCTTATAATCTTTCGTCTCACCTGTAATGGCATTACATAAAACCACTCTTCCAACTGTGGTACCTCCAAACAGACCGATATTGAATTTCTTCACCGGGCTGATCCAGTATGGAACTCCGTTGTCATCGATCTCAAAACTTAAGTCATTGAAGATATAAGTCGGATATTTGAACCGGAGATGACGGTAAATATTGCGATTGAAATGATCACTGGTCGTATACTTCATCCCTTCATCCAACTTCACCAGTTCGGTATTCTGTGTCGCCATATCGATCTTGATATATGCCGGAATTCCCTCACTCTGATTCGTGAACCATTTGATCAGGCTGGCATAACGCAGGGGAGATACTCTCACGGGCTGATCCTGGTAGTTGATCTGGCTGTACCAGTCATCTACCTCAAACTGAGAGACCATATCCACCATACTTCCCATCTTTCTGTTTCCCAGGATCGTCGCAGAATCTCTGTCAAGCAGCGGAATCTGATCAAATGAGAGTTCCTCGATATCTTTTGTAAATTCTCCATCCTCTACTTTCATCAGCTTCTGATATTTTTTCGCGTTGACGATCGGAGAAGACAACAGTGTACCTGCTGCATACACGATTACAACTGCGCCAAGAATCCCCAGGATCACTTTCATCCCCTTGGATTCTTTCAGCGCATATCTGTCGAACCGCTTTCTTTTCGCATAGAAAAATGCTGCTGCCACGATCACCACGATCAGAAATATCCAGAACTCCGTAGAATGAATATTGAGTGCCGGCAATGCAACATAATAGTAAATACCGGCAAGAATAACCAATGCCAACACTGCAAGAAGTTTCATTTTACCTTTTTTCATGCTAATTCCCTTTCCTAAAAATAATTTCTACTTTTAAAGTAGTGGGACAATTATAACATCTTCAAAGATAATTCACAATTCTTCTTGCAATTTTTATATCTTTTTAATATTTACCTATGATTTTTCCAACATTTTGTCTTAAAATTTCCGTTTCCAGAGCTCCGGTGCAAGCAGGACAAGACAAGGGAAGATTTCCAGCCGTCCCAGCAGCATATCCGCACAGAATACCAGTTTTGACAGCCAGGAGAACTCAAAGAAATTCTCAACCGGTCCCACCTGTGAAATTCCGGGACCGACATTATTTAAGGTCGTCAGAACCGCACTGACAGAAGTCGCAAAATCATAATTATCGATGGACACGATCAAAACAGAAGATACCAGGATAAGCGCATAACAAATACTGTATACATATACTCCATGAAGGGTCTCTCTGCCTACCTTCTGACCGTTCACAGTCACCACCGTCACTGCTTTAGGATGCAGAATCCGCTTGATTTCCTGCTTTACGCTCTTGCAGAGGATCAGAATTCTCGACACCTTCATTCCTCCACCTGTCGATCCGGCACAAGCTCCGATGATCATGGTGACCAGCAAAATGGTTTTAGAAAATTCCGGCCATAAATTAAAGTCCGCAGTGTAGAATCCCGTTGTCGTGATCACCGCTGCCACCTGAAAACTTGAATACCGGAACGCACTTGCCACATTGCCGTATATATGATAAATGTTGACTGTGATCATCAATATTGCCGCAGCAATCACACCAAGATAGGTGCGTGCTTCTTCATTTTTTAATGCACTCTTCCAGTTTTTTATGTAAATTGCAAAATAAATATTAAAATTGATCCCAAACAAAATCATAAATACGGTGATAACCCCGTCAATATACGCACTGTCATAATAGCTCACACTTGCATTTCTGTTGGAAAATCCACCGGTTCCCGCAGTACTGAATGAATGAATCAGTGCGTCATAAAGGTTCATTCCGCCAAATAAAAGGAAAATCACCTCTGCCATTGTCAGAATCAGATACATCAGATACAGAATTCTCGCCGTACTGCGTGCCTTCGGAACAAGCTTGTCTGCTTCCGGTCCCGGTACTTCCGCGCGCATCAGATACATGGATCCGTCATCATCCAGACTCAAAAGTACCATAACAAATACCAAAACTCCCATTCCGCCGATCCAGTGTGTCAGCGCTCTCCAAAACAACATTCCCTGCGGAAGCGCCTCGATATCCGTCAGAATTGTAGAACCTGTTGTTGTAAATCCGGAGACTGTCTCAAAAAAGGCATCCAGATAATCTGGAATCGAACCGGAGATAAAAAACGGCAGTGCACCGAACAGTGACCACAAAATCCAGGCAATCCCGACCAGTGCAAGCCCTTCTTTTCCATAAATACTCGTATCTTTCGGTTTTTTTCTGCCCGCCAGCAGAAAAATAATGAGCAGAATGGCCGCTGTTAATAAAAATGCAATTCCGCTTTGCTCTCCATACAAAAAAGAAACAAGCGCCGGCACCAGAAGCAGAAGTCCTTCCACTCCCAGCATTCTGCCTATCATATAAACAATCATTCTATTATTCATCTCATTACCTCTTCACCAAAATATCGTCCAGATCTCGGATCTGTTTTGTCATGGTGATAATAACTACACTGTCACCTACCTGAATACTGTCATCTCCGTTTGGAATAATGATTTTTCTTCCCCGTGCAATGCAGGCAATGATATTGTTCGCTTTCAGATTCAGATCTTTAAGAGGTACTCCCGTATACGCATTCTCCGATTTGATAATAAATTCCAGCGCCTCCACTCTTCCATCCAGTAGCTGGTACATGGTCTCCACATTTGCACTGCACTGAGAATTTCTTCTCGCCCGCACATAACCAAGAATGGCATCAGCAGTCGCTGTTTTAGCAGATACAATACTGTCGAGTCCAAGTTCATCGATCATCATGGCTCTGCGGTCCTCATTGATCTTTACGATCACCTTGGATACACTCTGCTTAGAAGCAAACAAAGACATGATGATGTTCTCTTCATCCATTCCTGTCAGTGCAATAAAAGCATCTGTTTTTTCAATCCCCTCTTCTATCAGCAGATCATGCTCCGTCGCATCGCCATTGATGATGGTTGCTTGTGGAAGAAGTTCACAGAGCTCTTCACAGCGCTCTCTGTTTCTTTCGATGATCTTGACATTCATCCCCAGATTACACAACTGGCTTGCCAGATAGTAGGCCACTCTCCCCCCACCGCAGATCATTGCATTTTTAATCTTCTCTTTTCGCAGGGCAATCTTCTTGAAGAACTGCTCCATATTCTGATGAGAAGCCGCAATATGCAACTTGTCTCCTGCTTTTAAAATATAATCTCCATCCGGGATTAAAACCGTTTCTCCGGATTCGACTGCACATACCAGCACCTGAACCTGAAAACGTGCATATAATTCAGACAAAGACAATCCTTCCAGCTTTCCGCAGTGAATCGGAAATTCAACCAGTTCCACCCTTCCTTTTACGAAAGTCTCTACCTTACTTGCATCTGGAAACAACAGCAGACGGGTAATATCCCCCGCAACGATCAGTTCCGGATTTACTACCATACTCAAATGGAGATCCTTTTTCAGAAAATCAATCTGTTTATAGTAGATCGGATTTCTTACCCGGGCAATCGTATGCCGTGCACCCAGCCTTCTTGCGATCAGGCAGCTGAGCATATTGCACTCGTCCGTAGAAGTGCAGGCAATCACCAGATCCGCATGCGGTACATCCGCCCTCTGCTGAA
>OHKZ01000956.1_pt1 | contig 10710 bp, 8 predicted proteins | sample 1569011 | NCBI WGS metagenome assembly OHKZ01 (sample SAMEA3879564, study PRJEB24766) | human gut metagenome | biome: human-associated habitat; feature: feces | place: USA | collected 1985/1987
TCCGGCGCTGACTATCTGATCGCCATCGGCGGCGGCTCTTCTATGGATACTTCCAAAGCAATCGGTATCATCATCGCAAACCCGGAATTTGAAGATGTAAGAAGCCTTGAAGGTGTTGCACCGACAACAAAACCTTGCGTTCCTATCATCGCAGTTCCAACAACAGCCGGAACAGCTGCTGAGGTTACAATCAACTACGTTATCACAGATGTTGAAAGAAAGAGAAAATTCGTTTGTGTTGACCCACATGACATGCCGGTTATCGCAGTTGTTGACCCGGATATGATGTCCTCTATGCCAAAGGGACTTACAGCTTCCACAGGTATGGATGCCCTGACACATGCAATTGAAGGATATACAACAAAAGCTGCTTGGGAAATGACAGATATGTTCCATATCAAAGCAATCGAAATCATTGGAAAATCTTTAAGAAGTGCTGTTGCAAATGAAAAAGAAGGCCGTGAAGGAATGGCTCTTGGACAGTATATCGCAGGAATGGGATTCTCTAATGTAGGTCTTGGAATCGCTCATTCTATGGCTCATACCCTTGGTGCTGTATACGATACTCCACACGGTGTTGCATGTGCTATGATGCTTCCAATCGTTATGGAATACAATGCAGATTGTACAGGTGAGAAATACCGTGAAATCGCAAGAGCACTGGGCGTTAAAGGTGTTGACGACATGTCTGTTGAAGAATACAGAAAAGCTGCTGTTGATGCTGTTCAGAAACTTTCTGTTGACGTTGGAATCCCGACAAAACTGGAAGCTCTGAAGGAAGAAGATCTGCAGTTCCTCGCTGAGTCTGCTCACGCTGATGCTTGTGCACCAGGTAACCCGAAAGATGCAAGTGTAGAGGATCTGAAAGAGCTCTTTAGAAAGCTTATGTAAATTGATTTCTGATACACGGACGAAAATTCTGAAATGTGATAAGCTGTGATTCCTTCAAAGGATGACGCATCGAATCTGGCTCAGGGTTACGTGTACTGATAATTCTAGGAAAAACTTAAGATTACTAAATACAAAGAAAGGTTTGGAAAACTCACTGCCGCTCAGACAGTTTCCAAACCTTTCTTTAACGTAACCTTAAGTTTTTCAAGTATTATCAAGCACACTCCACATTCACCATCTTCGATGCGTCATCCTTCTTCGGAGATTCACTTTATCCCACATTTCCGAATTTTCTGTGTATAGAAATAGATTTACGGAACGTGCAACGATTTGGAAGGATTCGCACGAATTTTTCTGTGGACAGAAATAGATTTACAACAATCCACGTTCTTTAAAGACGTCTCTTAGTTCTGCGGGCATGGATTCGGAGAGGAATCTAGCCAGGGTTTCGGGGGTGGCTTTGTGATTGCCGAGAACCCATTGGACCGTCATGTAAATGGAGCCTTGGCAGTACATTTCTAACTGAAAGCGAATCTTGTCGGACATCTTTTTCCCGGTGTTTCCTTCGATACGATCGGTATAAAATTGTGTGATCAGTTCAAAGTCGTGATCACGCAAACAGTTCTGGTCGTCATTTTTAAATGCCGCACGAAAGAAAAGTGTTTCTTTCTGAATGTATTGGAATTTATTTACAAGACTTTCATAGACTGTTTGTCCCTCTCCCATATGTTCAAAGGATTCAATCAGTATCTTGTCAAAATACCAGTTGATCAAATCGTATTTATCCTGAAAATTCCGGTAAAAGGTCTGACGCGTCACTCCGCATTCTTCTGTGATCTCTTTCACAGTGATCTTCTCGACCGGAGCTTTTTTCATGCATTCTTTCATTGCCTCTGCCAACCGGTATTTTACTTTTTCTCCTGACTTGTATGTTTCTGCCATAACTTTTTCCTTTCCACTCCAAGCAGTTCAAGCAGTTCTTCATGCGGGTATTCTTCGTCTTCCTGGTAAATATCCACGTAATTCATTGCAGCGCCTCCATCTACGAATGCAGGAAACAGGAAACCACATTCCGGTTCGCCCGGTTCATATTCTCCGCTTAGTGGACAGATCACGCATAAAATGTATTCATACATTCGTTCTGATTCTCCCTGACGTATATGATCCAGCCCCTTCGCCGGAATGTCATATCTGTCATGAAAAACATAGATTGCATAATCTTCATCTGCCTGATAATGTTCCCCGATAATCTCATAAAATGTCTCCATCAAAGCATCATTTTTCAAGCCACAGGCACGCATCCCCATCAGAAGCTTCCACATACTGTCCGGATTTCTTTGATCATCAGAAAACTTATATTCCTTCAGATTTTTATTTGTTTTCGCAAACGGCACTTTCTTCGCAAGCGCCAGATTTTTCTCCTGTTCTACAGGATTTAATTTCAGGAAACTGGTGTTAAATGTTCCATCTATAAATCCGTCTATATCCATATATCCCCCGGCGATCCGGGTGATCGATGTCCGTTTTACTGTCATTCGTCTGGTCAGTGCCAGCATATCTTCTCGATTAATCATAATCTTTTCCCTCCGGCTCTCTGTTTATCCCTACAAATCTCTGCATATCTCGACAGCTTTCTGTTCATCTCAAACATCTTCCGCCTGTCTACATCAGAGATTCTTCTGTCGTATCCGCTCTGTCAATCCTCGAAGCATTAACGGTTCCACGCCGCTACTTTTTTCTTCCTCTTTTTCCTCCGCCTGCATGATCACATCACGCACCTTCTGCATTCTCTCATCAAGAGCTGAGCTGATCTGTGCACAGTCCATCATCTCTTCTGCCAGATACTTACTCTGATCTTCCGGAATACTCTTTTTATAGCGAAGCTTATGCTCCAGGCTCGCCCAGAAATCCATCGCAATCGTACGAAGCTGCACTTCAACTGTGATCATCTTTTTTCCTTCTTTTAAGAAAATCGGAGTCTTCACGATCAGATGAAGACTTCTGTAACCACTTGGCTTTGGATTTGCAATGTAGTCTTTTTTTTGAATTAAAATTACATCGTCCTGATCAAGGAAGCATTTCGCAAGTTTATAAATGTCATCCTGAAAAGCACAGATCACACGCACACCGGCAATATCCTGAATATTTTCTTCGATTGCATCAATCGTCAATGGAATATTTTTACGACGAATCTTCTTCAGCAGACTCTCCATAGATTTTACACGCGTCTTAATACTCTCAATCGGGTTGCGGTCATACTCCAGCGAATACTGTTCGCTCAGCACCTTAAATTTTGTCTCAACTTCCATGATCGCACACTGATAATAAGCCATCATCGTATTGACCGGCTTTAAATTCTCCTGTACAAAGTCAATAAATTCATCTGAAAGAAGACTGTTTCTTACAAAGTCCTCTCTTCTTTTCTCGATTCGTTCTTCTAATTCTCGTCTACCCATTTGTTTCTTTCATCTCTCTTTTCTTGCTTTTTATAAGATTGACCTGATCAGATACTTCCATTCTGCCAGATATTCTCTAAGCATATTGTTTGGCAGATACAATGGATTCGAGCCCGCAGCAATTGCTTTCGCTGACTTTAATCCCTCACCTTTTGTAATCTGCATTGCCCGAAACATATGGAAATCATTTGTGATAATTCCCACACTTGCTCCGTCTTTCATATATTTTTTACTGTATTTTATATTCTGCTCTGTTGTCTTCGATTTGTCTTCCAGAATCAAACGGTCTTTCTCAATTCCGGCCGCTTTCATATAATCAGCCATCGCCTGCGCTTCCGTACATGGCTCGTTATACCCCTGTCCACCTGACACAATACAGATTGTCTCCGGATTTTTCTCCAGATAATCGATTGCTGTGTTCAGACGATGCTTCAGCACTTTGCTCGGTCCATCTGCTCTCACCTGTGCACCAAGCACTATGATGTAGTCCAGATTTTCATCTGCCTTCGCATGCATCTGACTGATAATGCATCCTTCGATAATCACAAAGGAAACTACAAATACAAGCAGTATTCCCCTTAATATCCACAACATCCACATCGGAAGTCTTGCCCATCCATCCAGAAATGTAATTGCTGCGCATCCTCCAAGCAATGCAGCCAATACAAACCAGATCAGGAAGAATCCCGTCCCAGATCCATTTTCGCTCATCCAGAATCCATAACAGGCAAATAACACTGTAAATAAAATACATATTATAACTGCTGTCATTTTTCGCTTTGTTCTCACTTTCCACTTTCTCCAAGAATCAGTCGAAGCAGTGTCTTATCAAGCATGATTGTCCGATCCCAGGGATTCAGAATGATACCTTCAATCTCATTCTCCTGTACAGCAGACTGGAATAATGGTTCGATTGCTGTCAAAAATGTAGACATCACACTATTAGAACCTTTTAATTCTTCCTCAAAACTTGTAAATGCACTCCACCACTTCTTTCCATCAGCTGTCTTCACTGCCTGTATCTTCAGTTGTTCTGCAACAGAAGGCTCTACCGCAAGAATCAATTGTCCTTCTTCTTTCATTCGTCTACGGATCATTGTCAACGCATGTGCTAAAAGTTCCTGAGATGGTTCCTGCTGGAGTGCAAAAATTGCTTCCTCAATCTTCTCGTTTCCTTTCAGTCCTTCATCTTTTGTATCGTTATTCTGCATCTTCATCCTTGCTGCTCCTTGTAAGTTTTTCTATTTTTATTCAAGTCGAACATCCGTGAGACTTGGCGCGTGATTCTGGTCAGCGAAGCTGACATATTCCTATCAGAATCACTGCGCATCCTCGCGGAGCGTTTATCTCAGTCGGAGATTGGACTCCCACTGAGACAAATTTGCTATTACTCACCACCTGAAGATGTGGGAGTCTTCTCGACTGAGATAAATAGTTTCAGGCATCGGAATTTTTCTTTTATTTTACTTTCGATTCCCATATATTTTTCTCACAATAACGTAAAAAATGTTAGAAATTTAACGTGTATTTTATCAAAAACTTTACTTGTGCATTAAAAATAATGTGTTAGAATAAAGGTGTATTTTTTAGGAAAAGTAGGAGGAATTTGAATGCGCAAAACAAAAATTATCTGTACCCTTGGTCCGTCTACTGATAAGGACGGTGTTCTGGAAGAACTCGTTAAAGAAGGAATGAACGTAGCACGTTTTAACTTCTCTCATGGTTTACATGATGAACAAAAAGGCCGTATTGATAAATTAAAAGAAATTCGTACAAGACTCAATAAACCGGTAGCTGCGCTTCTCGACACAAAAGGGCCTGAAATTCGTATCCGCGAATTTGAAAATGGAAAGGTCACACTGAAGGAAGGTCAAGAATTTACCTTAACTACAGAAGAAATCGTAGGAAACGAAAAAATCGTTTCTGTTACCTATAAAGATTTATATAAAGATGTCAAACCAGGCAACAGCATTCTGATCGATGATGGTCTGATCGGACTTGAAGTCAAGAAGATCAAAGGTCAGGATATCGTCTGTAAAGTTGTAAACGGTGGTGTTCTCGGCAATAAGAAGGGCGTCAACCTCCCTGGTGTAGAAGTAAACATGCCGTTTATCAGCCCAAAAGATCACGATGATATCCTGTTTGGTATTAAAGAAGGCTATGATTTTATTGCGGCTTCCTTTACCAGAACTGCTGCCGATGTCAAAGAAATCCGTGATATCCTTGAGAAAAACGGCGGACATGACATCAAGATCATCGCAAAGATCGAGAACCAGCAGGGTGTTGACAACATCGACAGCATCATTGAAGCTGCAGATGGTATCATGATCGCCCGTGGTGATATGGGTGTTGAAATTCCACTCGAAGACGTACCGGTTATCCAGAAGGATATCATTGCAAAGGTATACAGTGCCGGCAAACAGGTTATCACAGCTACTCAGATGTTGGATTCCATGATCAAGAATCCACGTCCAACCCGTGCAGAGACTACTGACGTTGCCAACGCGATCTATCAGGGAACAAGTGCGATCATGCTTTCCGGTGAGACTGCTGCCGGTAAATACCCAATTGAAGCACTTAAGACAATGGTTAAAATTGCAGTTCGTACAGAAGCTGATGTTGACTACAATAAACAGTTCAGCACTTCTTCAAAAGATCATGCTACAAATGTAACTACCGCTATTTCTCATGCTACCTGCATGACAGCAATCGACCTGAATGCAAAAGCCATCATCGCAGTTACCCGTTCCGGAAATACTGCACGCATGGTTTCCAAATATCGTCCGGGATGCCAGATCATTGCATGTACTCCGGATGAGCGTACCTGGCGTCAGATGAACCTGATCTGGGGTGTAACGCCACTCCTGACCAAAGAGGAATACAGCATGGAGATTCTTCTTCTTCACGCTACAGAAGCAGCTGAGGAACACGGTTATGTCAAAGAAGGAGATATCGTTGTTCTTACAGTTGGTGTTCCTCTTGGACATCCTGGCAACACAAATCTGCTCAAAGCAACCGTTGTTGGTAAGTATTAATCTGCTTACCACGTCCGGATTGACTATCCTGTAAAATTGTATACAAAAATAAACAAGGTCATTATCTCCTGTTTCGGACGATAATGACCTGTTTTTTACTCACATAAAAAATCCAGACATATCTGTTATAAAAACACTTTTATTTCTTATAAACTGTGATTACGATCGGTTCCTGGTTTTCCTCCCCATATGGCTGAATCCAGTATAATTCTTCATCCGGATCTTTCTGTTTCTCCGCTTCAGCACCTTTGGATTCAGAATCTCCTGCTTTGGTATTTTTAGTTTCCAAATTTCTTGCAGCATCTTCGTCTTTTTCAGATGCAGATGTCGTTGCAACCTCGTCTTTCACATACTCAATTTCCAGATATGGAGCACTTCCATTTACATCATTCAGAATGATCTGGTTCTTTCTGCCCAGAGTTTTCTTATCTGAATACTTCCCATCTTTATCCACCGAAATATTCTGAACCGCCTTATTGATCACACAGGTTCCATCGGTGGAAGTCGTCAAAATCACATCTTTCTCTGTGTCAGAAACCTTGATGATATTCAATGGTTTCTCATTTTCCGTAAGTGTTATAATAATTTTATTATTTCCATTGCGGAGACGGATTCCCAGCTCAGTGGCAGATTCTTTGGCACTCAGCGTGATCCAATGATCTTTCGGATTTTTCTTATCACTAATAGAAATCGAATGAAGTTTCTTATTCTCACTTGTCAGAGAAAATCCGTTTTTAACCTCATCAATAGCTGTAGAAACTGCCAGATCCGTGATGTTTCCATCGGCATCTTTCTTGATTTCTGTCGTTCCCGCTGGAACTGTCATACCGGTAACTTCCTCTGTTTCTGTCGGATCATCCGAATCTTTCTTTGCAACACGAATCGTACCAACTGCAGTTTCCGGATCATACTCCGTTACAATGTCTGTAGAAGTTGAAGACGCATAAGAAGCATATTCTTCATCAATATCTTCCTCTGGCAGGTCTTCCTCTGGCAGGTCTTTCTCTGCACCTTCATTTTTACTGTCGGCAGAAGTATCTGAATCAGTGGGTTCTGTTTTTCCGGAAGTACTGTCTTTATCTACGGAAGCATTTTCTGTATTAGAATTCTTATTTTCTTCTGAAGCATCTGTTTTGCCATCTTCTGATTTGCCGTCAGCATCTGTTCCCGGCTTCTCATCCGTCTTTGTATCTGCATCATCTGTTTTACCATCAACAGCATTCGTATTTTTGACCGGAATCTCCGCCAGTTCTGTATAATCGCATCCCTGTCTCTGACATTTATATGTGATCACACCTGGTTTATCTGCTGTCGCCTCCTGAATAGAAACTTCTTTCAGTTCATGACCAAGTGCAGCTGTCTCATCTCTCTTTTCTTCGTAGGTGCAGCCATCCACTTTACATTTGTAGATCGTATAACCTCTTTCTGTGCAGGTTGGCAGAACAACTTTGCTTTCTATAAGCTCATGTTCGCCTTCATTGCATGGAGCAGGTTCATTCTCTGCTGCTCTCGTGTCTTCCTTTTCATTATCATCCGTTTCAGCTGTTTTCGCAGAAGAATTCTCCTCAGCATATACTGCGGAACTTCCTGCCAGGGTCATCGCCATGACCACAGCCAGTATCGCTGCACTTTTACTTTTCTTTCTCATACACATTCTCTCCTTTGTGCAAAATATGGAGTCAATAAAACAGATTTATCTTATCATTGATTCTATGCTTTGTGGATCTCACATGACTAAAGTCACATGCTCCTCGGTCGCTTTAAGCGACAAGGCTTAATATCGGCGGATACGCCTGCAGCTTAGGATATGCGCAGTCATGCGCTTTTTCCATGCCAGATATGGCAGGTTCCCACACTGCAGGTAATCCGCTGTATATCTGCCTGTGTTTATGCTGCTCTTAAGAGTTCCATTTCTGAAAATAGTTCTCTTAAGTCCGCATATACACATGAGATCCTACGCTTTACTGAAGGGACTTTTGCCTCCAGCAAAGACCTTTCCGTTGCCGGAAGGGGTTTTAAGAGTTCCCGTATAAAATATCTTGCTCCAATATTATAGGACGCCGAAAGATCACAGTTATATCTTTTTCCATTCTGGAATGTACATAAACTGTGATTGCCTGGATCACGGACAACTGTTCCCGACCCATCACAGGCAAGCCTGCTGGTATTCCATGCACAGATCCTGGATATCCGCATCCCTCTGCGATGCGCCTGATGTTCACATCTTATCTGGATATCCCTTTTTCTCCACAGATGCAGCTTCTGTTTCTTTTTTCCGGATATTCTTCCTTTTGTCTCCATATACTCAAACACGATCACATCCGCGTGGTTTTCTTCCGCATATCCTGCAACTGCTCCTGCAATCTTTCTTCCAAGTTCTGTGTTAAGACGCTTCGCATACGCCCATCTGCTTTTCACCTGTACAGAACCATGTTCCCGCTGGAATCTGCGTATCCGTCCCAGCACACGGTACATCCGGTCTTTTTCACTGGGAAAATCAATAAATTTTCTTCCCAGGACAGTTCCATCTGACCGCATAATGGTACAAACTGCATCCGTATTGATCCCTAGATCCACACTGCAGATAATCTGTTCTTTTACAGGCGCCTTTGTAAGCGGCACCTCTTCTGTATAAGAAAAACGCAGGAAGTATTTACGATGCCTTTTTTCCAGCACGGGAGCTGCTGCTCTTTTTCCTGCCCAGTATTTCCTCAGGTATTCCATATCTGTATGGCTGAGACTGACCCGGAACCATTTCCAGTCATGGCCATCATAAAGTTTCAGGTACGCTCCATCTTTTTCCTCAGTATCTTCACGGTACATCACATCACGGTAAAATACCGGCATGGCATGATTACCACACACCAGCTTCGGCGTGCCGCCTTTCTTATCCATTTTTTTCCACAGTTCCAGCCTCGTCTTATATGAGGATACGCTTCCCAGGGCATGCTGGATAGCTGCCCTTCTGAGATAAGAAGGCATCTTTGGAAATCGCAGGTCAAAATCAAACCTTGCCTGATTCTTTTTTGTAGTATGCACCAGATGTTCTGCAGTATTGAAACGTTTTTTAGATTCCGTGATCACTGCCAGTTCATCCCATGCCTGGGAATAGATCTCAATCAGACAGCTGACCGCAGAACGATAAATATCCAGTGTCTGGCGGATCGGGATATTCTGTTTTCGCAGTTCTACGCCATAACTGGATACTGTCCTCATCTTTTTTCCTCTTTCTCACAAATATAAAAAACGGAGGCTTTGATTACTATTTTTCTTTTTGCCCTTCGATATAAGAACATACCTGTTCCCTGCTCTTGTCACTCACCGTTACTGCACAATAAGATGGATTCCACAGATGCCCTCCCCAAAGTTCCTTCTTCAGTTCCGGATGCGCAAGAAACATCTGCCTGGCAATGTTCCCCTTCATGATCTTGATCATATCCGAGATATAAAACTGTGGTCTGCAGTCTACAAGCAGATGGATATGATCCGGCATAACCTCCATTGCCAGGATCTGAAATTTATATTCTTCTACAAAGTCATAGAGCATTTCCTTGCATTCTGCATCAATACCATCTTTTAAAACCTTTTTCCGATATTTTGTACACCATACCAGATGGTACTGCAGGGAATACACATATCATCTACCATATGAAAATTCGTTATTATTGATATTAAACATATTTTTATCCATGTTTTTATTATACCATATGCAAAGAGAAAATACAAACATTTGTTCTGCTTGTTTTTTAAAAAATAGTGCGCCTAACTCATCACTGAAGTAACGAGAATGCGACGCACAGTTATTCAATTATGCGCCAGATCTTTAATTACTTCCCCCGCTATGATCAGCCCTACTACCGATGGAACAAATGCAGTGGATCCCGGTATATCACGACGTTCTGTACATTTGTGTGCTGCATCCGGAGGACAGATACAATGTGAACGACAACTGATCGACATATCTTCAATCGGACGGGTTGGTTTTTCCTGAGAATACACAACCTTTAACTTTTTAATTCCACGCTTCTTAAGTTCACGGCGCATAACCTTCGCAAGTGGACATACAGAAGTTTTATAAATATCAGCCACCTGAAAAGCAGTCGGATCAAATTTATTTCCAGCGCCCATACTGCTGATGATCGGAACGCCAGCTTCCTTTGCCTCCATAACAAGCTGAATCTTCGCTGTTACCGTATCAACCGCATCCACTACATAATCATATTTGGAAAAATCGAACTCATCTTTCGTTTCCGGCAGATAAAAACATTTGTGAACATTAACCTCTGCCTTCGGGTTGATATCAAGGATTCGCTCCTTCATAACATCTA
>OHKZ01000957.1_pt1 | contig 10700 bp, 10 predicted proteins | sample 1569011 | NCBI WGS metagenome assembly OHKZ01 (sample SAMEA3879564, study PRJEB24766) | human gut metagenome | biome: human-associated habitat; feature: feces | place: USA | collected 1985/1987
ATCAATGAACACCGCCCGGTCCCGCAGAAACTCCGGCAGGCTGTGCCGGGCCAGTGCTTCCTCCAGCCGGGCTCCGGCCAGCTCCAGCCGGTCAGAGGGGTCCATGCCGCTGCGGGCCAGCAGGGTCTCGTACCCCTGAAAGATGAGGGCCAGCTCACTGAGCTTACCGCTCTCGGCCCCGCAGGCACCGGCCAGCTGTGCCAGCTGCTGGCCGGAAAGGCCCGCGCTCTTCAGCTCGTCGATGGTCTGAGCCGCCATCTGGCAAAAGGCCGCACTGCGCCGGTGGCGGTGATAATAGTGGACATTATCCTGCAGCTCCTCCAGTGCCCGGCGCACCAGCACGGCACGGCCTGCATCAGAGAGGGTCTGCACCGCCGCGCCGCCCTCGGTGGAAAGGATCTTTTCTGCCAGACTGGTAAAAGAAAAACTCTCCACCATGCCGGACAGGGCATCCCCCAGCTCACGGTAGATGCGGCCCTCGGTGCTGGAAGTGAATTGTTCCGGCACCAGCAGGATGCTTTTTTCCCCTTTTTCGGCCCGGGCGCGGATGCGCTGGTACAACAGCGTTGTTTTTCCGCTGCCGGAACCGCCCAGAAGTAGCTGTAACATTGTTTTCTCACTTTCTATAACGAGCTCACCCTCTCAGTCAAAGCCTGCGGCTTTGCCAGCTCTCCCGAAGGGAGAGCCTTTGGCATATCGGGTCAGTCCTGCGCAATGGATAATAATTGAGTTTATTGTACCGCAAAATTGAAGAAAAATCTATTCTGTGGTAAACTGAGGAAAAACAGCAAAACAGGAGGGGCACTTCCCCATGAAGATTCTAGCAGTTGATTACGGTGCCAGCCGCACGGGGCTTGCGGTCTGCGACCCCACCGAGTTCCTGACCACGCCCATCACCCCCCAGATCACCCTGAAGGCCCGGCCCAAGGTGGCCGCCGAGGTCTGCCGCATTGCCCAGGAGCAGAGGGCAGAGCTCATTGTGGTGGGCCTGCCGCTCAACATGGACGGCACCGAGGGCGAGCGCGCCGAGAAGAGCCGCAAGCTGGGCAAGACTTTGCAGATCTGGAGCGGCCTACCCGTGCGGATGTGGGACGAGCGGCAGTCCACCTGTGAAGCCGCCGATATCCTGGACGAGGTGGGGACTTTTGGTGCCCACCGCAAGGCCATTCTGGATTCCGTCAGCGCCACGGTCATTCTGGAAGATTACCTCGCCTGGCGCAAGGAGCACCCCGGCGAAATTTGAACCGGAAGCAAAAAGAGACGCTTTTCAGCGCCTCTTTTTCGTTTATATGGGTAGTGTCACGGTAAAACAGCTGCCCTGACCGGTCACCGAGACCATCAGGGCGTTTTTTGCTTTGCGCAGGTTCACGGCCACGGTGCCGCCCTTAGGGCTGAACTTGGCGGCGTTGTCCAGCAGGTTGAGCCAGACTTCTTTCAGCAGCCCCTCGCTGCCGGTGTACTCTGCCGGAACAAGGTCGGCATCAAAACCCAGCTCCTTCTGCCGCCACTTCTGCTGGGTCACCAGCACGCTCTGGCGCAGCTGTTCATCCAGCGGGAAGGCTGCTTTGTCGGTCAGGATAGTCTGACTCTCCACCCGGTTCAGGGTCAGGATATTCGTTGCCAGGTCGGCCAGCCGCCTGCTCTCGTCCCGGATGATGGTCAGGTATTCCTTCTGATCCTCGGGCGGCAGCTGCTCTTCCAGCAGCAGGTCGGCAAAGCCGCTGATGCTGACGATGGGCGTTTTGAACTCGTGGGAGAAGTTGTTGATAAAATCTTTCCGCAGGATCTCAGTGCCGCCCAGCTCCTCCGCTGCCTTGTTGAAACTCTGCTCAAACTCAACCATCTCCCGGGGCACGTAGCCGTGTTCCGCGTGATTTACACGCACGGTAAAGTCCCCATTTGCCAATTTTTTCATAGCCTCAATGTTCCGCTGCAATGGGTGGATAAAAACCATCCGTATCATCACCACCATGCTCACAGCGATCAGGATGCAGACGGTATAGACAAAGGCCAGTGCACCACCGAGCTCGACCTGTCCATCGTGATAGAGAAATCCCTCGTCCACACCGGCCAGGACCAGCACGGTGCAGACGGCCAGCAGCAGAAAGACCATGAAAAAGAGGTTCAGGATCAGAAGCATGGTCAGGTTCAGGGTCTCCATGCCGCTGCGCAGCCGGTTGAATGCGTTTTTCATTGGGTCACACTTTCTTCACGGCCCGGTAGCCAAGGCCACGGACGGTCTGGATCTCGAACTCCGGCCAGTCGTAGAAGCGGTTGCGCAGGCGGTTGATGTGGACATTCACGGTCTTGTCGTCGCTCTCGCTGTCGATGCCCCAGATCTCGTCCAGCAGCTCCATCCGGGTAAAGGTTCGCTCCGGGTAGGCCAGCAGCTTGTACAGCAGTTCAAACTCCTTGGGCGGCAGGGTCTGCACCTCCATCCCCCGACGGACCGTGCGGCTGTCCATATCCACCACCACATCCCCCACCGTGATCTTATGCTCATCCACGATGCGGGCCCGGCGGAGCAGAGCCTTGATGCGGAGCAGCAGCTCGGTCTTATCCGGCGGCTTGGTCATATAGTCATCCGTGCCCACCAGAAAACCGGTGTGCTTGTCCTCGGGCAGGGCCTTGGCCGTCAGCATCAGGATGGGCATCATGCTGCCGCCATCCCGGATGGCCTGGGTCAGGGCAAAGCCATCCATTTTAGGCATCATCACATCGCACAGCAGCAGGTCAATGTGCTGGTGGTCAATGATGTCCAGCGCCGCTTCGCCGTTGAAGGCCGGGATTGCTTCATAGCCGTTGATCTTTAAAATGGCGCAGAGCAGCTTGTTGGTGCTCACGTCATCTTCCGCAACCAGAATTTTCAGCATGGCGTTCTCCTCACTTTCTATGGTATGGCTCTATTATACACCCAAAGATAAACAAAAGATAAACAGAAATATTCACCTTGCGTTTACCTTGGTCGGGTATCCTTTAGCCATCGCAAGGGAGCACGGAGCTCCACAACAGAACAAACAACAAACATTCAAACATAAAACGGAGGACACTTACCATGATGAACCGCAAGAACATGACCGCTTCCACCCTGGACGAGACTGCGCTGGACGCTTACTACACCCTGACTGAGGGCGGTGCAAACTACGGCATCGGTCTGGCACTCGCTGCCACTCTGAACAGCTTCAAAAACCGGAACACCTCTTCTCCCGTCCGTATCGACGAGGACACGATGGATGCCTATCTGGCTGTCTCTGAGGGGGTCGACAGCATGGGGCTGGGTCTGGCCGCAATGCTGTAAACCGTATCGTACACTTTGAGAGAAAAGCGGGAGGAAATGAATATGAACATCAACACCACTTATCTGTTGACCGGCGCGGCCGGTTTTCTGGGCATCAACATCTGCACTCAGCTGATCGAACGGGGCGAGCACATCCGGGCCTTCGTCCTCAAGGGGGATCCTGCCCGCAAGTATCTGCCCGCTGAGGTCGAGGTTTTTGAGGGCGATCTGTGCAGCGCCGAGGACTGCAAGCACTTCTTCGAGGTGCCGGAGGGTACCCAAACCGTCTGCATCCACTGTGCCAGCATGGTCACCATCAACCCGGAATACAGCGAGAAGCTGATCGCCGTCAATGTGGGCGGCACCGAGAATATGCTTGCCGCCGCCAAGCACCACCCGGAATGCAGGAAGTTCGTGTACGTTTCCTCCACCGGTGCTATTCCTGAGCTGCCCGCTGGGCAGCCCATCCGGGAAGTGAATCAGTTCGTCCCCTATGAAGAGGAAAAGGTGGTAGGCTGGTACAGCCGCAGCAAGGCCATGGCCACCCAGAAGGTACTGGATGCCGCCCACGCGGGCCTGAACGCCTGCGTTGTCCACCCCAGCGGCATCATCGGCCCCAACGACCCGGCCATCGGCCAGACCACCCGCACCCTGACCCAGATCCTGAACGGTGAAATGCCCATCGGCATGGCGGGCAGCTTCAACATGGTGGATGTGCGTGACCTGGCCGCAGGCACCATTGCCGCCGCCGACAAGGGCCGCAAAGGCGAATGCTACATCCTGAGCAATGATGAAGTCACCCTGAAGGAAATGTGCCGGATGCTTAAAGAGGATACCGGCTGCAAGGGCTGTAAGTTCTACCTTCCCCTTTCCTTCGCCCACCTTGCCGCAAAGCAGATGGAAAAATCGGCCGCAAAAAAGGGCACAAAGCCCGTGCTGACCGAGTTTGCGGTCTACAACCTGGAGCGCAATAACACCTTTGACTGTTCCAAAGCCAAGAACGAGCTGGGCTTTGCACCCCGTCCCTACGCCGAAACACTCCACGACACCGCCGCCTGGCTCAAAGCCACCGGCAAGATCCACTGAGGAGGTGCACCATGAAACCTGTCTGTGTGATTACCGGCGTCGGCAGCGGCATGGGCCGCGCCACGGCCAAGCTGGTCTGTGAAGCCGGATATCATGTGATTTTGGTAGGCCGCACTGCCGCAAAACTGGAAAGCGCCGTGGCCGAGCTGACCGAAGCCGGACACGAAGCCGAAGCCTTTGCCTGTGACCTCTCTGACCGTGCCAGCTGCGAAAAGCTGGCACGGCACGCCGTGGAACGTGGGCAGGTGAAGGCTCTGCTCCACATTGCTGGCATGAGTCCCCACATGGGCAGCCCGGAAGCCATTATGCGGGCCAATGCGCTGGGCACAGTCAACATCAATGATGCCTTTTACCCGGTCATGGCCCCGGGCGGCTGTGTCATCGATACTTCCAGCATGAGTGCTTATCTCTCGCCTTCCTTCATCATGCCAAAACACAGTTATCCCCTTGCCCGCACCGACCGGGAAAAATTTTTGAAAAAGATGATGGCCCGCATCAACCTGATGCCCAAAAACGCCCGCACCGGTGTGGCCTACTCCATCAGCAAGCATTTCGTCATCTGGTTTGCCAAAACCGATGCCGCCCGCTTTGGTGCCAAAGGGGTGCGCTGCCTCAGTGTGACCCCCGGCAACTTTGATACCCCCATGGGCCAGTTGGAAAGCGCCGAAGCCCAGACCTTTACCGCCCATTCCGCCCTCAAGCGGAACGGCAGGCCAGAAGAGATTGCTGCGCTGTATGCCCTGCTGCTGGACGAACGGCTCGGTTATCTCACCGGCACGGACATCGTCATGGACGGCGGTGTCATTGCCAGTGGGGTCAGCGGCCTTTCCCGCTGACCGATATATCCCCCATTCTCTCCATTCAGCACAAAACCGGCTTTCCTGCTGCCACAGGAAAGCCGGTTTTGTCATTTTCAGTTGTTACTGCGCCTGATATGTCTCAATGCTGACGCTGTTGATGGTGATCGTTTCCGTGGGCTTTTGGTTCTCATCCACGGCGGCCTGAGCGATGGTGTCCACCACGTCCATCCCCTCGTACACCTGGCCCAGCACGGTATCGGTGTAGTCGAGGTAGGGTGCGCCGCCGGCGGTCTGGTAGGCCGAAACGACCTCAGCGCGGTAGCCTGCACTGTTCATCTGGTCGGTGAGTTCCTGGGTGACGGAATCCCCGCCGGGCAGAGTGGACATGATATAAAAGACGCTGGCGCACTGGCCGGAGGAGTCCGCTGCCATGCAGAGGGCACCGGAATAATGGTGGAGCTTGTCGGTGGCCTCAGCCGGGTAGCGGCTGCCGTTCCAGATGGTGGTGCCCTTGCCGTCAGCACCCTGACCGGCTTCCACCACAAAGTCCTGCTCCACACGGGTCACGGTCAGGCCGTTATAGTAGCCTGCCTGCACCAGACCCACAAAGTTATCGTAGGCCTGCGGGGCCTGCTCCGGGAAGAGCACCGCCCGGAACACACCCGCCGTGGTATCGAACACCGCCACGGGTTCCCCCGCTGCCGGGTGGGTGAACTGCAGCTCGGCCGATTCCACCGCCGGGCGGGTAATGGTCTTTGTTCCGGCTCCGCTGCTGCCGCCGATGTTTTTCACAAGGCTGCAGCCGGACAGTGCAAAATTCACGGCCAGCAGCAGCGCCGCCAGCCGGACACGGGTCTTATTCATAAACAGATCCCTCCGTTCATATTCTGATAGCAGTTCCCCCGCACGCGGGAGATACGCAGAATTCAGTATAGCATATTTCTGCCCGGGAAGCGAGAGGGAAATGCGTGAAAATTTGTCGTGCATTTTCTGTGCGAAAAACATCTTGACGAGCAGGCAAAAAAACGCTACACTATAAGCACAGCAAGGGACGGCGGGAACGCAGCAGATCCCGGGCTGTGTGCGTAATTTTATTTGAGTACCATCCCTTTGATTGGGTTTGGATAGACAGGAGAACGTATCTTATGGCAGAAGAGATCAAGAACCCGAACACCGAAGAGGAATATCAGCCCGATCTGATGACTCTTGAGGATGAGGACGGCAATGAGGTCACGTTTGAAGTGATCGATGCACTGGACCATAAGGGCGTGCATTACCTTGCAGTTGTCGAATACGCAGAGGATGAAGAGGATGTCAACGAGGACGCACAGCTGGTCATCCTGAGCGTGGGCGAGGACAGCGAGGGCGAATATCTGGACGTTGTGGAGGATGACGAGACTCTGATGGAAGTCAGCAAGCTGTTTGAGCAGCGCCTGAGCGACCAGTTTGAGATCGAGTAATTCCCCAGCACAGACAGATTCCCAGGCAAGACTTCCTGCCCGGCGCGATTTGTTGCGGTTTATATGATCCTACTAATCATTCAACGGGAGCCCGGAGTTCTCCGGCGGATTGCAGACCTCCCCGCCATGGGTCGACCATGGAGGTTCGATGAGGAAGCGTGAATCCGGCGACAGGGCACCCACCTGTCCGTAAGGGTAGGTTTGATTGCCGCAGACGACCGGGCGGGATCTTTTTATAGCATTGCATCCACCGCTGGCCTGCCACAAGGCCAGTGTGTGGATTTTTTTATAGGACGACCTCTCAGGCACTGATGCCCCCGCTCCCCTATTAGGGGAGGTGGCATTGCGCAGCAATGACGGAGAGGTTCAATTACAGCAGGCTCAGTGCTTCCTCATCGGCCACAAGGATGCAGTCGGGGTGCATCTGCAGGATGGAGCCCGGGCACTCGGGGGTCACAGGGCCGGAGACGACCGCCTTGACTGCCTTGGCCTTTGCCAGACCGTTGGCCACCACCAGCACCTTGCGGGCCTGCATGATGGTCTTGATGCCCATGGTGTAGGCCTGCTTGGGCACCAGATCCTCGTTGCCGTCAAAGAAGCGCTTGTTGGCCTCGATGGTGGCAGGGGTCAGATTCACGCAGTGGGTCTCCAGCTCAAAGGCCTCGCCCGGCTCGTTGAAGCCGATGTGGCCGTTGGGGCCAAGGCCCAGCAGCTGCAGGTCGATGCCGCCCACGCTGTGGATGATCTCATTGTACTTTTTGCAGGCATCCGCAGCATCGGGGTTGGTGCCGTCGGGCAGGTGGATGGCCTCGGGGCGGATGTTGACCTTGTCAAACAGGTTCTTGTGCATAAAGCTCCAATAGCTTTCGGGGTGCTCCTTGGGCAGGCCGCGGTACTCGTCCAGATTGACGGTGGTGACCTCAGAGAAATCCAGGTCACCCTTGTTGTACCAGTCCACCAGCTGAGCGTATGCGCCAACAGGGGTGCCGCCGGTCGCCAGACCCAGCACGCAGTTGGGCTTCATAATGACCTGTGCGGAGATGATGTTGGCAGCCTTGCGGGACATGTCCTTGTAATCCTTTGCACGAATGATCTTCATAATGGGGAACCTCCTGTTATTTTGCTTTGTCGTTGTCAGTATAGCATATTTTCCGGCCAAAAGGGTAGCCGGTTTGTGAACAAAACAAAATGCCGCCGAAAGCGGGGCGTAAACGCCCGCCCTCGGCGGCATTTTTACAGTTTGGGAATGGATGCGGAAGCAACCAGCCTTCCGCGCGGAAGCGTGCTCAGAAGGATGCTTACAGCATCTTCTTCAGCTCATCATACACGAACTGCACCTTGGTGCCGATGATGACCTGGCAGGTGGTCTTGTCGGGGCGGATAACACCGGCAGCACCGGCAGCCTTCACAGCCTTCTCATCCACAGCGGTGTAGTCCTTGATGGTGAAGCGCAGACGGGTAGCGCAGTAGTCCACGCTGGAGACGTTCTCCTTGCCGCCGATGGCCTTCAGCACGCCAGCAGCAACCTCAGTGTAGTTGTTGTTGGCCAGAACGACCTTCTTCTCAGCCTCTTCGGCATCCTCGTCCTCACGGCCGGGGGTCTTCAGGTCGAACTTGGTGATGGCGAAGTAGAACACGAAGTAGAACACCACGAATGCAGCGATGCCCAGAGGAATGATCATCCAGGTCTTAGCAGCTGCAGGCAGAGAAGCGGAGAACACCAGGTCGGTAGCACCTGCGGAGAAGCAGAAGCCAGCACGGAAACCGGAGTAGTAGGTGATGATGGTGAAGATGCCGTACAGAGCGGAGTACACAACGTACAGCGGGAAGCACAGGAACATGAAGCCGAACTCAAAGGGCTCGGTAACGCCGCAGACGAAGGCGCAGATGGCAGCGGACAGAACCAGACCGATGGCAGCCTTCTTGTTCTTGGCGGTACGGACCATGGCCAGTGCAGCACCGGCGATACCGAACATCATGCAGGGGAAGAAGCCGGACATGTACATACCCAGGCTCCAGCCCACGTCAGCAGAGGTCTCGCCTGCCCAGAAGTGGGACAGGTCGCCCAGGCCGATGGTGTCGAACCAGAACACGTTGTTCAGAGCGTGGTGCAGGCCGGTGGGGATCAGCAGACGGTTCAGGAAGGCGTAGATGCCAGCGCCGATGCCGTCCATGCCAGCGATACCGTTGCCGACGGCGACCAGTGCACCGAAGATGACGGGCCAGACGAACAGCAGAACGACAGAAACAACGATGGAGATCAGGCCGGTGGCGATTGCAACGAAGCGCTTGCCGGAGAAGAATGCCAGCCAGTCAGGCATCTGGGTGCTCTTGAACTTGTTGTAGCAGGCTGCACCCACCACAGCGGCCAGGATGCCGATGAAAGAGTTGCCGGCCACCTTCTGGAAAGCGATGTAGGTAGCGGTGCCCTCTTCCAGGGTGCGCACCATGCTGACCACGCCGGGGCTCAGCAGCTGCTGCATCATCAGGTAGCTGACCAGGCCAGCCAGACCAGCGGTACCGTCGTGGTCATCAGCCAGACCAACAGCGGCACCAATGGCGAACAGCCATGCCATGTTATCGATCAGAGCGCCGCCTGCCTTGACCAGCAGGAAGCCAACAGTGTAAGCTGCGCCGGAGGTTGCTGCACCGGGAACACCCATGACACCCGGGGCCAGGGCATAACCGAGACCCATCAGGATGCCGCAGATCGGCAGCACAGCGACGGGAAGCATCAGAGCTTTGCCCAGTTTCTGGAGATACTTCATCATAAGACACATTCCTCCTTAAAGAATGTTGTTGTTATGGAGGCCTCTGGTTGCAGGCTGTCCATAATTGCGTAACAATATTTTAACACATCCTCCGAAAAAAGAAATAGGGTCTGCGCCTGTTTTCGCAATTTTGCACCAAAAATCCTTGAATTCGCATCTTTCGTGAAAAACTTTTTGGAATTATTGCGCATTTCAGAGCAGGATTTTGAAAAAACTTTTCTTTTGCCCTTTCTTCCCAAACCGCTTGCATCCCGCGCCGGAATCGGGTACTATACTTATAAATAAAAACACAAGACCCAGGGAGGTTCTTTTATGGAATGGACTGATATCCGCCTGACCGTGGCCAAGGCCGATGCCGACAACGCCGAGGCCGTTGCCACCATGATCGCCGAAGGCGGCATCTATATCGAGGATTACAGCGACATCGAGCAGCAGGTGGCCGAGATCGCCCATGTGGATCTGATCGAGCAGGAGCTGCTGGACAAGCCCCGCGACACTGTGATCATCCACATGTATCTGGAGCCGGGCGCTTCCCCCGTGGAGACGCTGGCTCTCATCCAGGCCCGGATGGAAGCGGCAGGCATCGCCTACACCGTGGAGACCGAGGGCGTGGAACAGGAGGACTGGCAGAACGGCTGGCGCAAATACTACCACCCCATGGACATTGGCAAACGGCTGGCCATCGTGCCTTCCTGGCAGGAGTACGACACCGACCGCGTCAAGCTGATCCTTGACCCCGGCCTTGCCTTTGGCACCGGCGGCCACGAGACCACCAGCCTCTGCCTGGAAGCGCTGGACGAGCGGGTGCGCGGCGGTGAGCGGGTGCTGGACATCGGCACCGGCAGCGGCATCCTTGCCATTGCCGCCCTCAAGCTGGGCGCAGGCCGTGCCGAGGGTGTGGACATCGACCCCGTGGCCGTGCGCACCGCAGGCGAGAATGCCGCCCTGAACGGCGTGGCCGACAAGCTGACCGTTCTGGTGGGTGACCTGTCCGACAAGGCCAGCGGCAGATACGATATCATCACCGCCAACATCGTGGCAAACGCCATCATCAGCCTTGCCCCCGCCGTGCCCGGCCTGATGGCCGAAAATGCCGCCTTTATTGCCAGCGGCATCATCGACAGCCGCAAGGACGAGGTGATCGCCGCTCTGGAAGCCGCCGGCCTGACCGTGCAGGAAGTGAAGGAGAAGCGCGGCTGGGAGTGCATTATTTGTAAAAAGACGAATTAAACCCCACCGTCAATGCTTCGCATTGCCACCGCCCCTAGTAGGGGCGGCTCTGGCGTTGCGGAAAGCCCTGCGAGTT
>OHKZ01000961.1_pt1 | contig 10627 bp, 9 predicted proteins | sample 1569011 | NCBI WGS metagenome assembly OHKZ01 (sample SAMEA3879564, study PRJEB24766) | human gut metagenome | biome: human-associated habitat; feature: feces | place: USA | collected 1985/1987
AGGCACTTCTAGGATACACAATACAGGACAAAAATCGACTTCCATTATCAAGAGGTGAGTGCTAATTTTTTGTGAAGAATTTGTGAATTGTTAATTGAAAAAGTAATTACAACCCATAAATCTATTTGGAGGCACAGTTATTCAATAAACAGGATAAATATACTCTTCTTCTGCCGGTTCCGCATCTTCTATACCAGTAACTGTGACTTGCATTCCTCCATATTTATCATAATGATAGGTTCCTGTCACGTTTACCCAGGCATCCTCAGTCAATTCAGAAGCATTATCATAAATGCACAGGGGGCCGCAGTTGGCAAGATCTGCCACACAGCAGCTCATTAACAGACGTGTAACAGCAAATTCATTTGCTTCCATATAATCATTCCTGTAAACCGTACCATGTATATGAAGTGTATATCCTTCATATTTATACGGATATAAATTCAGCTGAACGATCCACGCATAAAAATCTGAATCTGAAATAGTAATCGTTTTGTTCTCCGTATCAAGACCGTCCGGAACCTTTATCTGGTGATCCTGAGAACTGTCATTCTGCGTCTGGTTGCCCTGCTGATTATTACTCTGCATATCAGTGGCTATATTTTGCCGGTTGTCGCCAGTGCTGTTGTCTGCTTCATTCTGAGCAGAAGGATCTGGTGTAGCTTCTGGTGCATTCTGAGTGCCTGTTGTATTCTGCTGTGTACTTTGTGACGTTCCTGTATCATTCTGTAGAGTATTCTTCTGTACATCTGACTGATTCGTCTGTACCTGACTGCTGATTGTAGTTTCTGATGCCTTAATAACAGTATATGGCAAAAACATGGCAATCATCGGAACAACAATTACCAGAAATCGATTCAGATGCATTTTATACTGTGGTACTGCAATCCTCCTGAAACATGAAACTGACCATATGATCATTACAATAGCAGTAAAATATAAATATATCTTCATTCCAGGTCTTATAAACAGAAGATATTTTTCTGTAAAAATCAGGTACAGGATTGTAAAAGCAAACAACAGACAGCTTAATCCTTCAATAAAAGCCTCTTTATTAAAATAATGCTTCATAGTACAATTCCTCCACCAAGCATACCGAGAACTACCACCACCACATAGCAGATTACCGAAATCGTCACTGTCAGACGGATAATAACCTTCTTTTTAAAGTAACTGTGCAGCATGATCACATTTTTGATATCCATCATCGGCCCATATACAAGGAATCCAAGAGTTGGAGGAAAGTTCGAAGTTCCAGACAGACTTCTTGCCACAACTGCATCTGATGAAGAACAAAGAGAAAGAAGAAATGCCAGCAGCATCATAAAAAATACTGATGCTGGGAGCCATTCATTTCCCATTGTTCCGATCCAGGTCAGATTCAACATCTGAAACAGAGTGGAAATTCCGATTCCCATCAGTAAATATCTGGAAACTGTATAAAATTCTGTACGGGCATGAATACAGAACTGGTCAAATTTTCCCCGGAAAGTATCAGAAGAAGTTCCCGAAACATAACAGCCACAGGTGCAGAAGTTTCCGGTATTTATGTCATTCCGTAGAAAATCTTTCGGACTTTTGATAATAAACGTAAGTCCGATAAGGAACGAACATAAAATACCTGTCCCGCATCTGTACAGAACTGCACGGATATTTCCATTGTATGCATAGTAAGTGGACAGGATCACTACCGGATTGATCACAGGTGATGCCGTCATAAAACAGATGGCAGCCGGAAGTGGAATCCCTTTTTTTATCAGACTTTTAAAGACCGGAATAGAAGCACAGTCGCACACCGGAAGAAAAAATCCTGCAATGATTCCGCTGATCATAGCTGGAATTGTTTTTTGGGGAAAAATTCTGGCAATCCATTTTTCAGATACATAAATCTGGATTGCAGAAGAAAGAAGCACTCCAAGAATCAGAAACGGAACTGCCTGCAGGAATACCCCCATGAATACAGTAAACGCCTTCATAAGCGGAACTCCATGCCGGCTGAATAAAGGCACAAGGGAAATCAGTATTCCGGCAAATGCAGCCCATCCGATCCATTCAAGAACTGGATTTCCATTTTTCTTTCGTAGTTCATGGGCAATTGCCTTATTTGTACAGCTATGAACTTCCAGAGAAGGTGAAAATGCTTTTAGTTTCTCTATAAATTTTTTTCGCAAAACGGGATTCTTCGCTTCTCTCAGAAATGCCACATCACTGGATGCAATCTGCGAAATCGGGCCTTCGCCTGTCTGCCCAAGCATCATATCTGCCTGAGGGACATCTGCAAGATAAATAACTTTTTCTATATTTAAAAACAATGACATCTGGCGCTGCAGCAGGATTTCTTCCAACCTGGAAAAAGGTTCCATTCCGTTCCATTCTATCCAGATCTCATTATAATTTCCAAGTTCAATTTCCATTGTAATTTCATCGCTGAGCACGTCAAAACCCGTATCCAGTTCCCGCTTTGAATATATCAGATGTTTATACTTCTGATATTCAGACGCTGTTAATTCCAATTCCTCTTCGCCCTCTTCAAACTGAATAACAAGAAGTCTTTTGTTTTTATTTTGTTTAATCATCCTGGACAATAACGTTGTTTTGCCACTGTCCAGAAAACCAGTAAGAATATATACTGAAGCAATGCGATCCATAATATCAAATCCTTGTCATATTATATTTTACAGTTACTTCCGGATACTTCTGTACAAAACAGAAAAAAGGAAGCAGATGACTTCCAGAAGTACAATTGCCCCTCCCGGCTTTACGCCCACATAGAAGGACAGTGTCAGTCCTGTAACAGTCGTAATCACTGCAATTACAATTGCCCATATCAGAGTATGAAAGTAACTCCTTCCAAGTTGCATGCCACAAGCGATTGGAACTACCAGCATAGAAGATATAATCAGTGTCCCTACTGTTCTGGAAGCAACAGAAACTGTAAGTGCTGTCAGAAGTGTAAACATAAAATTCAGTTTCTGAACCGGTACACCGGAAATACGGGCAGCATTTTCATCAAATGCAATATACAGGAATTCTCTGTAGAACCGTGCCAGTACAAGAAATACAATAACACTGATCAGGCAGATCAGAAGAAGCTCTTCCCTGCTTACAGAAACAATACTTCCAAACAGAAAACTGTTAAAATTGGCACTGCTCTTCACATATCCTGAAAGGACACCTGCCAGACCAATCCCGGCAGACATAATAATGGCAATTGCCATCTCTGAATAACGTGGAAGTTTTTTTCTTATTTTTTCAATTCCCAGAGCTGCAAAAACACAGACAACACCTGCACCTGCAACCGGATTTATTCCAAGAATCAGTCCTGCGGCGACACCTGCCAGTGAAGCATGGGACAGAGCATCACCAATCATGGACATTCGTTTCAGAACAATCGTGATTCCAATAAAGGGGGTAATCACAGCCAGCAGAATCCCCGATAAAAAAGCCCTCTGCATGAACGTATACTGCAGCAATTCCATTACTCGATCATCCTTCCGTTTTCAATCGTTACATAACGATTTGCACCGTGAAATTTTTCTGTATTTCCATGAGTTACCAGCAATATAGTAAGCTTATTTTCATGATTCTGCTTTTCAAGTACCTGGCAGAACAGTTCCAGAGAATGGGCATCCATTCCTGCTGTGGATTCATCCAGAATCAACAGCTGTGGCATACTGATCAGAGCACGTGCAAGCATGATTCTCTGCTGCTGCCCTCCGGAAAGTTCGCGATAGCACTGATCTGCCAGATCCTGGATCATCATTTTTTCCATGGCTCTCTGGGCAACCATTTTTTCCTCTTTGTTATAAAAAGGTCTCCATCCACAACGACTCTGGCATCCAGATAACACAATTTCCCTCACGGATGCCGGAAAATCTCTCTGCACCAGCGTCTGCTGCGGCAGATAACCAATTTCGTTTTTTTTCAGGCCATCTCCCAGTTCAATACTGCCGCTGATCGGTGCCTGCAGATGAAGAAGTGTCTTCATCAATGTAGATTTACCGGAACCATTTTCACCTACGATGCAAAGGTAATCACCTGCATCAATAGAGAAATTCAGGTCTTCCTGAATTGCCCGGTTATCATATCCCAATGTAAGATTTTTACATGTAAGCTGTGCCATTGTTGTTCCTCTTTTCCTACTTAAGTGCTTCTTTCAGAACCTTCAGATTATCTTCCATCACAGAAAGATATGTCACTCCGTTTTTAATCTCATCCGAAGTGATCGACTGCATGGAATTAAGCTCGAGGATCTTCTGATCTTTCTTTTTTGTATTTTCAATCACGGTCTGTGCTATCCTGTCATCGGACTTCTCAATCGTCAATACCGTTTTTATTCCCAGTTCATCCAGTTTACCCGCAAGAAAAGTCACAGTCTTGAAGCTTGCTTCCGACTCTGCAGAGCATCCGGAAAAAGCTGCATAATAGTTCAGTCCATAATCATCGACCAGATAACGAAATGCAAAACGATCGGCAAAGATCAGCGTATTCTGTCTGTCTGTATCTACCGTTTCCTGATATTTCTGATCCAGTGTAGAAAGTTTTGCTTTGTAGTTCTCAGCATTTGTCTGATAGATTTCTTTATTCTCAGGATCCATCTCCTCAAGCGTTTCTGCAATCGCGTCACAGATCACAGAAGCATTTCGCATGGAAGTCCAGACATGCTCGTCATATTCCTTCTCATCCTCACCCTCATGGGCATGCTCGTCCTCATGACCATGTTCGTGTTCACTGTCCTGCATACCCTCAACTGTTTCTTCTTCCTTAATCGTATCGCCAAGGACTTCCATCATATTAATCGTCTTCATATCTTTATTCTGAGCCGATTCCAGTGCATCCTCAATCCACTGGTCGGATTCTCCACCCACATAAATCAGGAGATCACAGCTGGATACTTTCATAATATCTTTCACTGCCGGCTGAAAACTATGAAGGTCTGTCCCATTATCCAGGAGCATCGTAAGATTCACATCCGCTTCCCTGTTCCCCAGAATATTTCTTGTCCAGTCATATTCCGGAAAAATGGTTGTCACAATATTCAGTTTCCTGTCTGTTTCCTCCGTTGTTTTAGCTTCTGCTATGTGCATTCCTGAAAAAGGAATCGCAATGCTCATCACACCCAGCAGAATTGCCAGCGCACCAGTGATCCATTTTTTCATCCTTATACCTGCTTTCTTCTGTCTCAGCATTCTACTCCGTTACCTTATATTCCGCTTATTTTGCCCTGATATGTACAGTCTCTGTTTCTTTTTTGTCATCTTCCAGTCCTCTGCATTCTTCACAGATTCCATAAAAAACCGTTCTGCACGGATCCATGCGAAATCCGTGACTGTCCATCAGGTGCTGCTCCAGTTTAACCACATCCTCGCAGTGAAGATGAATCAGTTTTCCACATTTTTCACATTTGCAGTGGAAACAGGAGGTCTTATGACAATGTTCTTCTGCTCCGAGATATTCAAAACAGGCACTGCTCGTCCCATCCACGTTATACTTGGCAACAAGCCTCTGTTCTACCATCTTCTCAAGATTACGATAAACTGTCGTTGTTCCGACATTGATTCCCTGCTCTTTGAAATAGGAGCAGACATCTGCGGCCGTCACATGTGTACCCTCTATCGTCTGAAGATAAGCCAGTATCTGTTTCATTTGTTTTGTCTGATAAGGTGCTTTCGTTCCCATAATTTCTTCCTTCTTTTTACCCAAAATGAAAACCGTTTTCATATTATAGCACATTCTGATAGAGTGTCAATATGAAAACGGTTTTCATTTTTGATATTTTTTCTTATTTACTTATTCTTCTACTTTCATCTCGCGAACGATTTTACGAAGCTTCAGAACCATGGATGGTGCTACAGAGAGTTCATCCAGTCCCATACGTACAAACTGCTCGGTAAGAGTTGCATCTGCTCCAAGTTCTCCGCAGATACCTGCCCATTTACCACATTTATGCGCATTGTCCACAACCATCTGGATCATACGCAGGATTGCTTCATGATGTGGATTATAGAACTCATCCAGTTTTTCATTCTGGCGGTCAATTGCCAGTGTATACTGGGTCAGATCATTCGTTCCAATACTGAAGAAATCAACCATCTCTGCCAGTTTATCACTGATGATCGCTGCTGCCGGAGTCTCAATCATGATTCCCTGTTCCGGAATCTTATACTGAATCTCCTGTGCTTTCAACTCTTCTTCTACTTCTGCTACGATCTCATAAATTTTCTTTACTTCTTCTGTAGAAGTAATCATCGGATACATGATAGAAAGATTTCCATAAACGGCTGCGCGGAGAAGTGCACGAAGCTGAGTTTTGAAAATTTCCGGCTGTCTCAGACAAATACGGATTGCACGGTATCCCATAGCCGGGTTATCTTCATTACCAAGATTGAAATAATCTACCTGTTTGTCGGCTCCGATATCCAATGTACGGATAATAACCTTCTTACCTGCCATCATCTGTACTGCCTGCTTGTAAGCCTGGAACTGTTCCTCCTCAGTAGGGAAATCGTTTCTTCCAAGATACAGGAATTCACTTCTGAAAAGTCCGATTCCGCCGGCATCATTTTCCATCACATAACCAATATCGCCAACGCTTCCAATGTTTGCATAAATATTAATCTTACGTCCGTCCAGAGTAATGTTTTCTTTGCCTTTGAGTTCCTGAAGAAGCTTCAGTTTCTCAGCTTCTTCCTGTATTTTGGTTTCAGTCTGTGCTTTTGTCTCTTCATCCGGGTCAAAAGTAACCATTCCCTGGAAACCGTCTACAACCGCTGTCACTCCACTCTGAAGAGCTTCCAGATCCATTTTTACTCCGATCAGTGCCGGAATATTCATCATACGCGCAAGAATCGCTGTATGAGAATTGGTAGATCCGTGAACTGTTACAAATGCAAGGATCTTATCTTTGTCCATCTGGACTGTCTCGCTTGGACTAAGATCATCCGCTACAATTATAGATGGCTCGATAGAGCTTAAATCCACATCTCCCTGGCCGCTTAAATTACGTACAAGACGTTCGGAGATATCTTTGATATCGGCAGAACGTGCTTTCATATAATCATCGTCCATGGAAGCAAACATCTCTGCGAAATTATCGCCGGTAACCGCAACCGCATACTCGGCATTGACCTGTTCTGTACGGATCATATTCTGGATTGCCTCCAGATAGTCCTCATCCTCCAACATCATCTGATGTACTTCAAAGATTGCTGCACTGGCCTCGCCAACTTCTCTGACAGCCTTGTCATACAGTTTCTGAAGCTGTTCCTGGGATGCTTTTAATGCCTCATCCACACGTTTTACTTCTGCTTCTGTATCTTCGATACGGGTACGTTTTACCTGATAATCATTTTTCTTAAGAACCACGATTGGTCCCATCGCAATCCCTTTATATACAGATTTTCCCTGAAAACACTGCATTCCTTTTCCTCCCTGAATTCAAATGTAAACTGATTCTGGTCGTTCCAGCGAATTATAAATTGTTCTCAAAGAATTCTTTTAATGCAGCAGCTGCAGCTTCTTCATCAGCGCCTTCTGCTGTTACAGTAACAATGTCACCCTGTTTTACGCCAAGAGACATGAGCATCATAAGCTGTGTCAGTTTCTTTGTTTTGCCGTCTTTTGTGATAGTGCATTCAGATTCGAATTTTTTTGCTTCTTTTACAAGAAGTCCTGCCGGTCTTGCATGGATTCCAAGTTCGTCTTTAATTGTATACTCAAATGTTTTCATAGTTTTGTTCTCCTTTTATATTATGTTTTTGTATTTATATTTATCCTACAGATACCTTCGACAGTGACATTTAACTTTATATCTTACTCATTGATATCCGTATCTAACATTCTTTCCAGATGCATGGCAAGATATCCAATTTCAATGTCCGGAATCGGAAGCTTCAGACTCTTTTCCATCTGTCGGCAGATCCTCTCTGCTGACATAAATGGTTCCGGAAACTTTACAGACATATATTCATTCAGATTCATTTTCAGTTTCTCACCATGAATTGCACGTGCCACCATATAACGGACATGATTCATCAGTCGATTATATCCCAGAGACATGACATCAACGGAATTTCCAGTTTCTTTCTCAACAAGTGAAATACATTCCCGAACTGTTCTTGCAATTTCCATTGCCTGAGAAACATTTTCATCTACGATGGCAGCATGCACATGCAAGGCGATATAGCCAATCTCGTGTTCGTCAATCTCAATCTGCATTTTCTCTTTCAAGAGTTCCTGAATACAACTGGCTACTTTATATTCTTTATAAAACATAACACGGATGTCATCGGTCAGCGGGTTGCTGATCTGTTCTCCATTCTGAATGCGGCGGATCGCAAAGTCCAGATGATCTGCCATGGTAAAAAGAATTGTCCGGTCTACTTTGCCAAATTCCTGCTCTGCCTGATTCAGCACTTCGTTTGCAAACTCCAGACAAAGTGGTGAAACCGATTTGAGGATATCTTTTGCATCTCCTCTCTCTGTCATTTCTTTCAATGAATAAACCTTTGCTTCCGCAGTGACCGGAACAGTTTGTCCCACTTTCTTGCCAAAAGCAACTCCTTTTCCCATAACCAGACATTCCTGGTTATTTTCATCCTGGATTCCCATAAAGGAATTATGATTTAAAATTTTTGCTATCCTGTACAACATCCGTATCTCTTCCCCATCCGGGTAGTTCTTACTGAAGAACCTCGATTTCGAAAAGCGGCTCTCCTGCTTTGACCTGACCCTCATTTAACAGATGGATTCTCTGGTTATCCTCCAGTTCTGTACAAAGAACCGGTGATACAATAGAAGGTGCGTTTTTGCTCAGATAATCCAGATCCAGTTTCAGCATCGGATCTCCTTTCTTCACTTCCTGCCCGCTTTCTACCAGTGCCTCAAATCCCTCACCATTCAGTTTTACAGTATCGATTCCTACATGAATCAGCAGACTGATTCCGGATTCTGTTACAAATCCAATTGCATGTTTTGTGTCAAAGACAAAGGCAACTTCTCCATCTTCCGGAGCTCGTACATATGGGTCTTCCGGTGTAACTACTGCGCCGTCTCCCATCATCTTCTGGGCAAAGGCCTCATCCGGTGCTGTAGAGAGCTCAGCCGCTACACCAGTGATTGGACTGGAGATCACAATACGGTCAACGACTTTCTGTCCGGCTTCTTCTTTCTGTTCATTTACTTCCTGTGTTTCAGCAGCTTCTGCCGGTGTTTCCAGAGTATCCGGTGCTGTTTCCAGATAGTCCTCAAGATTTGATTTGATAACAGTAACATTCGGTCCGTAAATAACCTGTACACCATTTCCTTTATGCACAACGCCAGATGCCCCTGTCGCCTTTAAAATACCATCACTGACTCTCGCTGCATCATGAACAGTACAACGCAGTCTTGTTGCACAGCAGTCCACATCCGAAATATTTTTCTTTCCGCCAAGACCTTTTGTGATCGCTTCACTCATGGCATCTTCCGATGCCACCCCATCGTTTTGCGCCTCTTTTCTTGCATTTACATCTGCTTTCGTATAAAGCTTGGTTTCTACATCATCATCCTCACGGCCCGGTGTCTTAAAATCAAACTTTTTAATCATGAATTTGAAGATAAAATAGTACAGGAAGAAATAAAGAATGCCGACCGGAATCACCCTCATCCAGCTTGTCTTTTCATTTCCCTGCAAAATACCGAACAGGAAGAAGTCCAGAAGTCCGCCGGAAAAGGTAAGACCTACTGCGATATTCAGGATGTGTGCGATCATATAAGCTGTTCCCGCAAGAATAACCTGCACGACAAACAACGCCGGTGCAACAAACAGGAAAGAGAATTCCAACGGTTCTGTGATACCGGTTGCCATACACGCAAGTGCTGCGGAAAGAAGCAGACCGCCTGCTGCTTTTTTCTTCTCCGGTTTCGCACAATGGTACATGGCAAGTGCTGCTCCCGGAAGTCCGAAAATCATAAAAATAAATTCTCCGGAGAAATATCTCGTTGCGTCTGCACTGAAATGTGCGACATTCGCAGAATCCGCAAGCTGTGCGAAGAAAATATTCTGTCCGCCCTGCACCATCTGTCCTGCCACTTCCATGGTACCTCCGACTGCTGTCTGCCAGAAAGGCATATAGAATACGTGATGCAGACCAAATGGAATCAGTGCCCGTTTAATCAGACCGAAAATCAGCGTTCCGACATAACCGGAGCCGGTTACCAGGCCACCCAGCGCATAAATGCCGTTCTGTACAACCGGCCATACAAAATACATTAAAATTCCCACAAACATATAGACGATCGTAGAAATAATCGGTACAAAACGAGTACCTCCAAAGAAAGAAAGTGCATTCGGAAGCTGGATCCGGTAAAAACGATTATGAAGTGCAGCGACTCCAAGACCGACAATAATACCGCCAAACACACCCATCTGCAGTGACTGAATACCGCAGACAGAAGTGATGGTTCCTTCCAGAACGGATTCTGCAATTTCTCCGTTTTCCAGAATCTGACCTGTAATGGTCAGCATTGCGTTGATTGCTGTATTCATAACGAAATATGCAATAACGGCTGACAGGGCAGAAACCTCTTTTTCCTTCTTTGCCATACCAATTGCAACACCTACCGCAAAAATCAGAGGCAGGTTATC
>OHKZ01000976.1_pt1 | contig 10462 bp, 7 predicted proteins | sample 1569011 | NCBI WGS metagenome assembly OHKZ01 (sample SAMEA3879564, study PRJEB24766) | human gut metagenome | biome: human-associated habitat; feature: feces | place: USA | collected 1985/1987
TTGTGCTTATGGATTTTGGCGCAAAGCATAACATCGGCAGAGAGCTTGTTAAGAGAGGCTGTAACCTTACAGTCGTTCCCGCCCACACAACAGCGGATGAAATTAAGGCTATGAATCCCGACGGCGTAATGCTTTCAAACGGACCGGGAGATCCTTCGGACAACACAGAGATTATTGCAGAGCTCAAAAAGCTTTGTGACTTCGGGATTCCGACCTTCGGTATCTGTCTCGGTCACCAGCTCCTTGCACTTTCACAGGGTGCAAAAACAGAAAAGCTCAAGTACGGTCACAGAGGTGCAAACCAGCCTGCAAAAGAGGTTGAAACAGGCAGAGTTTACATTACATCACAGAACCACGGCTACGCTGTTGTAAGCGACAGTATGCCCGAAAACGGCAAAGTAAGCTTTGTAAACGGTAATGATAACACTTGCGAGGGTGTAAACTACACAAATATGCCTGCTTTCTCGGTTCAGTTCCATCCGGAAGCTTGCGGCGGTCCTCACGATACAGCATTTTTGTTTGACCGTTTTATTGAATTGATGAAGAACAACAGAAAATAAGAGTCCGAAATTCGGATTACTATTCAGCATAAGAACAGATACAATAATTACTTGAACGAGGAATGATTATATGCCACTCAAAAAGAATATCAAACGAGTTATGGTAATCGGTTCGGGCCCTATCGTAATCGGTCAGGCTGCCGAATTTGACTATGCAGGCACACAGGCTTGCCGTGCGCTTAAAGAAGAAGGACTTGAGGTTATTCTCGTAAACTCAAACCCTGCTACAATTATGACTGATAACGCAATGGCTGATAAAATCTACATTGAGCCGTTGACGCTTGAAACAGTTAAGAGAATCATCAAAAAGGAACGCCCTGACAGCCTTCTTTCAACCCTCGGCGGTCAGACGGGTCTTACCCTTTCAATGCAGCTTGCAAAAGAGGGCTTCCTTGATAAATACAATGTTCAGCTTCTCGGTGCAAACCCCGAAACAATTGACAAGGCAGAGGACAGACAGCTTTTTAAGGACACAATGATTGAAATAGGTCAGCCTGTTATTCCGTCACTTGTTGTTACAGATGTTGAATCAGCTGTTAAGTTTGCCGATGAAATCGGTTATCCTGTAATTATCCGTCCTGCATTCACACTCGGCGGTACAGGCGGCGGTATTGTCGATAACGAGGAAGAGCTTCGTGAAATCACATCAAACGGTCTTGAACTTTCTCCTATCACACAGGTGCTTGTTGAAAAATGTATCTCAGGTTGGAAGGAAATCGAGTTTGAGGTTATGCGTGACAGCGACGGAAATGTTATTACTGTCTGCTCAATGGAAAACTTCGATCCTGTAGGCGTTCACACAGGCGACTCAATCGTTATCGCTCCTACGGTAACACTTGCCGACAAGGAATATCAGATGCTCAGAAGTGCGGCTCTCAACATTATCTCTGCACTTAAGGTAGAGGGCGGTTGTAACTGCCAGTTCGCACTCAACCCCGAAACATTTGAATATGCGGTTATCGAGGTTAATCCCCGTGTATCCCGTTCATCGGCACTTGCGTCAAAGGCAACAGGTTATCCTATTGCAAAGGTTGCCGCTAAAATTGCTATCGGTTACACACTTAATGAAATCAAGAATGCCGTTACAGGTACAACATACGCTTGCTTTGAGCCGGCGCTTGACTATGTTGTTGTAAAATTCCCGAAATGGCCTTTCGATAAATTTGTATATGCAAAGAGAACACTCGGTACTCAGATGAAGGCAACAGGCGAGGTTATGGCTATTGCTCCGACATTTGAGCAGGCTATTATGAAAGCCGTAAGAGGTGCCGAGATTTCTCACGATACTCTCAACGACAAGGAATTTGCAGAGCTTTCAAACGCATCGGTTTATGACAGACTCAGCGTTTGCGATGACAGAAGAATCTTCTGTGTATATGAGGCTCTCAAGAGAGGCATTACAGTAGAACAGATTCACAACATCACTCTCATTGACGAGTGGTTCCTTGAAAAGCTCAAAAATCTTATTGCCGTTGAAAACGAACTCAAGAACGGCGAGCTTACGGAGGATCTCTATGTTCGTGCCAAGAACAAGGGATTCCTTGACAGAACAATTGAAAAAATCACAGGCAGGAAGGTTGAAAATCCGCTTGTTCCTGTTTATAAAATGGTTGATACCTGCGCCGCAGAATTTGAGGCTGAAACTCCTTACTTCTATTCAACATTTGATAAGGAAAATGAAGCTGAGGAATTCATCAGAGAGCAGAAGAGCGATAAGAAAACAGTTATCGTATTCGGTTCGGGTCCTATCAGAATCGGTCAGGGTATCGAATTTGACTTCTGTTCTGTACATTGTACATGGGCATTCAAAAAAGAAGGCTATGAGACAATTATTGTAAACAATAACCCGGAAACTGTCAGCACAGACTTTGATATTGCAGATAAGCTGTATTTCGAGCCATTGACACCGGAAGATGTGGAGAACATCGTAAATATTGAAAAACCGGACGGAGCAGTTGTGCAGTTCGGTGGACAGACTGCCATCAAGCTTACAGAAGCACTGATGAAGATGGGAGTCAAGATCCTTGGAACATCTGCAGAAGATGTTGATGCTGCAGAGGACCGTGAGCTCTTTGATGAGATCCTTGAAAAATGTGAGATCCCGAGACCGAAGGGACAGACTGTATTCACAGCAGAGGAAGCTAAAAAGGCTGCCAACGAGTTAGGATATCCGGTACTTGTTCGTCCTTCCTATGTTCTTGGTGGACAGGGCATGCGTATTGCAGTCAGTGACGAGGATGTAGAGGAATATATCGGAATCATCAATCAGATTGCACAGGAACATCCGATTCTGGTTGACAAATACCTGATGGGTAAAGAAATCGAAGTCGATGCAGTTTGTGATGGAGAGGATATCCTGATTCCTGGTATCATGGAGCATATTGAACGTGCTGGTATCCATTCCGGAGACAGTATTTCCGTATATCCGGCACAGACGATCAGCCAGAGAGCAAAAGATACAATTGCTGAGTATACACGTCGTCTTGCAAAAGCACTTCATGTAGTTGGTATGATTAATATTCAGTTTATTGTATGTGGCGAAGAAGTATATGTTATCGAAGTAAATCCGCGTTCCAGTCGTACAGTACCATACATCAGTAAGGTAACCGGAATCCCGATCGTACCGTTAGCAACGAAAGTGATCCTTGGATACAAACTCAAAGATATGGGATATACGCCAGGGCTTCAGCCGGAAGCAAAACATATCGCGATCAAGATGCCGGTATTCTCCTTCGAGAAGATCCGTGGCGCTGATATCAGCCTTGGACCAGAGATGAAGTCCACAGGTGAATGTCTTGGTATTGCAGAGAACTTCAACGAAGCTCTGTACAAAGCATTTATCGGAGCCGGAATCAAACTTCCGAAGTATAAGAACATGATCATCACTGTCAAAGATGAAGATCAGCAGGAAGTTGTTCCGATCGCAAGGCGTTTTGAGGCACTTGGATACCGTATTTATGCAACAAGAGGCACAGCAAGAGTCCTCAAAGAAAATGGAATCAAGGCGATCCGTACTAACAAACTGGAACAGCCGGCGCCGAACCTTATGGACCTTATTCTGGGACATAAGATCGATGTTGTTATTGATACACCTCCACAGGGTGTGGAACATCAGAAAGACGGTTTCGTGATTCGTCGAAATGCGATTGAGACAGGCGTTAATGTCCTTACCAGTCTGGACACCGCAGAGGCACTTGTAACCAGTCTTGAGAATACAGATCTTCACAATCTGACACTGATCGATATTGCAACGATCGCAAGCAGATAATCGAATAAAAATGATTTACTGACCGGAGAAGCCGCAAAAGTTTCTCCGGTCTTGTATGTTGCAGAAAAGAAAAGTTAACCAAAACTTAAACTTTGAATTAAAATGTATGGAAAGGTTTACGAACCACCGAAACTGTAATATACTGATACATGAAAAATAAAACAGAGAGGAAAAGAAACATGAGTGTTTTGGAGTTTATAAAAGTTGTGATCCTCGGCATCGTAGAGGGTATTACTGAGTGGCTTCCAATCAGCAGTACCGGTCATATGATCCTTGTAGATGAGTTTATCAAGATGGATATGACCACAGAATTTAAGGATTTTTTTCTGGTAGTCATTCAGCTGGGTGCAATCCTTGCGGTTGTTGTCCTGTATTGGAGTAAGCTGTGGCCATTTTACATACGACAGATACCCAAGAAGAAAAAAGCACAGATTGCACGTAAGAATCCGTTTTCTCGCATTGTGCTGACTTTTGTGGAGAAATTCTGTGATAAGGACAAATGGATCCTGTGGTTTAAGATCCTGGTAGCATGTATTCCAACGATCGTGATCGCACTTCCGTTCAATGATTTTATTGAAGAGAAATTTAATAACTATGTAGTGGTTGCAATTGCCCTGATCGTGTATGGTGTGATTTTTATCATTGTAGAAAATTACAATAAACGAAGAAAACCAATCTGTACATCTCTTGAAGATCTGAGTTTTGCCACGGCATTCAAGATTGGTATTTTTCAGGTATTATCTGTTATTCCGGGAACATCCCGTTCCGGTTCCACGATTATTGGAGGTATCCTTGTTGGTACTTCAAGAACGGTTGCAGCAGAATTTACCTTTTTTCTGGCAATTCCGGTTATGTTCGGAGCGAGTCTGCTGAAACTGGTAAAATTCGGCTTCACATTCACTCCGGCAGAGGTTCTTACACTGGTCACCGGCATTGTGGTTGCATTTTTTGTTTCTATTATCGCCATCAAATTCCTGATGGGATATATTAAGAAACATGATTTCAAGGCTTTTGGCTGGTATCGTATCGTACTTGGTGTTCTTGTGCTGGGATATTTTGTAGGAAAAAATTTCCTTGGATAATTGAATATAGAAATGAATCAAATTCTGACCAGGCTGCTGTAAAATATTGTTATGGCAGCCTGATTTAGTTGCTGTTCACTCCGTTCACAGCACTTGGCCAAAATGCATTTTAAATCACCTACGGTGATGGCATTTTGACCTGTATGTCTCGGGATTTTGTCATATATATGACAAAACACCTCGCGGAATATTGACTTATGAACACTGATTTGACTTTTAAGAGCATACATGGGATAATAAAAAGAACTATAGAAAATAAAAAATGAAATAGAACGGTCTTCAGACCGGAGAGGATGGTAAATAATGAAAGCAAAACATATAATGCTCGTACTTGGCATGACAATGATACTTACCTTTACAGGATGTGGTTCTTCAAAACCGGTTGTTGAAGTGACACCGACTCCGGCAGCAACACCGACACCGACAGAAGTTCCGGTAACAGTAACACCGGTACCGACATCCACACCGGCTCCGAAAGTGATTGGAGTTAAAACTTCTCAGGCGAAATATATTTATATGACCAATAAGCTGGAGGATGATATCAGAGAAATCTATCTGATGACTTCAGGTGGGGATGACTGGGGCAAGAACCTGATTCCGGCAGAAGCTTCTGTAAAAGCATCTGAACAGGTACAGATGTTCTATACTCCGGATGACACAGCTGTTTCTTCAGATAGTACAGATGAATCAACAGATACAACAACTACAACTGTATATGATATGAAGATCGTTACTGCAAAAGGAGATGTTTACCAGATTTACAGCATTGATCTCAGTGATATGGAAAAAGCATCTCTTGCTTATGATGAAGAAAGCTCCACAGCATATCTTACATACACAAGTCTTGCAGACAAGTCTGAAAAAGATACAAAGGGCAACTCACAGCAGACAGCATCCTCTGATGAATCCGATGACAGTGATACAGAAACTTACAGTAGTGATGACAGCAGCGATGACAGTAGTTATGACAGTGGCTCTTCGGACAGTAGTAGCTATGACAACAGCAGTGACGACAGCAGTGATGACAGTAGTTATGACAGTAGTTCTTCGGATAACAGTGGTTATGATGATGGCAGCAGCTATGATGACAGTGACGACTATGATGACGGAAGCGATGATTATGTTGATGAGGGAAATGATTCAGATTCCTATGACAGTGGCAGTGATGACTGGAACTACTAAAATATTTTGAGGTTCTATAAAAAAATTCTATTGCAAATTGCAGCTGTTAAATTGATTTGAATTTTTATTACAGTTAAAATATTAGCATGAATATTGAACAACATTTGAGAGAAAAGAAGGGAGATATATTCATGAAGAAAAAAATATTAACTGTAATGCTGGCTGGCGTTATGGCAGCAGGAATGAGTGCAGGAAGTGTACAGGCTGCAACAACAGAGGATGCAAGTGGTGATCTGTATGTATTTATTGCAGCAAGCCTTGCAAATGCAATGGATGAGATCCAGAAAGATTTTAATGAAGAGTATTCGGATGTTAATATTCTTTTCAATGCAGACAGTTCAGGTACATTACAGACACAGATCGAAGAAGGTTCCAGATGTGATATCTTCTTTTCAGCAGCAACCAAACAGATGGATGCGCTGGTAGATGAGGAACTGGCCAAGAAAGACTCTGTGGTAGATCTCCTGGAGAACAAAGTTGTTCTGATCAAACCAAAGGATGGAGAAACAAAAGTTACAGGTTTCGAAAATATCACAGATGCGAAGAACATTGCGCTTGCGGGCGAGGATGTACCGGTTGGACAGTATTCCCGTGAAATCTTCAAAAACCTTGGCATCGAAGACGATGTTAACAAGATGGAGATCAATGAAGGCAAGAATGTAACAGATGTGCTTGCATCTGTCAGCGAGGGAAGTAACGAAATCGGTATCGTTTATGCAACAGATGCTACATCCGTTGCAGACAAAGTAGATGTTATCGCAGAAGCTCCGGAAGGTTCTCTGGAAACACCGGTTCTTTATCCGGTGGGACTTACTGTAGACGCAGAGGCATCTGACGAAGAAGCAGCTGCTGCAGATGCATTTCTTGAGTACCTGCAGACGGATGATGCCATGAAAGTATTTGAAGAGTATGGGTTTGCCGCATATAAAGCAGATGATAAGAAAGAAGAAACTGCAGAAGATGCAAAGGAAGACAAAACCGAAGAAACAGATACTGCAGAAGAAGCTAAATAATTATCGATTACATATAAAAGGGGCGGCATATATGTCAGCCCCTTTTTGTACATACAAAAGGAAAGAAAAGAATGGAATTTTTACAGGAAATAAACTGGAGTCCATTGTGGATTTCTTTAAAGACCGGAGCAGTGGCTACGACAATTGCCTTTTTTCTGGGAATTTTCTGTGCACGTAAGATTATGAAGATGAAGCCGGTATCGAGAGCAATATGGGATGGAATCCTGACTATGCCACTGGTGCTTCCGCCGACAGTTGCTGGTTTCTTTTTGCTGTTGATCTTCAGTCTCAGGAGACCTTTCGGAAAATTTCTCATGGAGAATTTTGATTTTAAAGTGGTACAGACATGGAAAGGCTGCGTGATCGCTGCTGCAGTGATTGCATTTCCACTGATGTACCGAAATGCAAGGGCTGCTTTTGAACAGGTTGATGTGAATCTGATCTATGCAGGACAGACACTGGGAATGAGTGATCGCAGAATTTTCTGGAAAGTGATCGTTCCGGCGGCTGCGCCGGGAATTGCATCTGGAACTGTTCTGGCATTTGCACGAGCAATTGGTGAGTATGGAGCGACTTCCATGCTTGCAGGAAACATTCTTGGTAAGACTCGTACAGTGTCCGTTGCAATTGCAGCAGAAACTTCGGCTGGAAATTATGATATAGCCGGGTTCTGGGTTGTGGTAATCGTAGTGATCTCGTTTGTGATCGTGGCACTGATCAATATTGTCTCAGGGCGGGGCATGAAGAGTAGAAGGTGGATCTGATGGCAATACAGGTAAATATAGAAAAGAATTTTAAAGGTTTTTCTCTCAAGTCAGTGTTTGAGAGCAATACATCAGCAACTGGAATCCTCGGTGCATCTGGAAGTGGAAAGAGTATGACACTTCGTTGTATCGCAGGAATTGAGACACCGGACAGAGGCAAAATCGTAATCAATGGAAGAACAGTTTTTGACTCAGAAAAGAAAATCAATCTGAAGCCGCAGGAGCGTCGGATTGGGTACCTGTTTCAGAATTATGCATTGTTTCCGACAATGACAGTAAAAGATAATGTTCTGTGCGGCTATCGTGGTGAGAAGGGACAGAGAGAAGAAAAAGCCAGAGATTTTATGAAAAGATATCAGTTGGAGGGACTGGAAAACCGTTATCCATCACAACTTTCCGGTGGACAGCAGCAGAGAGTTGCTCTGGCAAGAATGATGATCGGTGAGCCGGAAGCGATCCTTCTGGATGAACCTTTTTCTGCACTGGATGGATATTTGAAGGATGTACTGCAAAAAGATATGCAGGAATTTCTAAAACAGTATCAGGGAGATATGCTGATGGTCACACATAGTCGAGATGAGGCTTTCAGATTTTGCAATGAGCTGATGCTTCTAAAAGATGGCAAGACACTGATATTTGGTGATACAAGAAAATTATTTGAACAGCCACAGCTTCTGGAAGCAGCAAGACTGACCGGCTGCAAAAACAGTTCGAGAATTGAACGTATGGGAGAATATCAGGTATTTGCTCTGGACTGGGGAATATCTCTTCGTACAGAGCAGAAGGTGGAACTGGATATGACACATATCGCAATCCGCGGTCACTGGATTCGTCCGTCAGAGAAGGCGGGAGAAAACTGTCTGGTATTTGAAGCGGCAGAGTATGTGGAGACAACCTTTGAACATCAGTATCTGGTGAAAAGTCCGGGAATGGAAGACGGGGCAGTTCTCTGGTGGATGCGCCCGAAAAAAAGTTTTACGGACGAGCATGATAAGAACCTGCCGAAATATCTCTATCTTCCACCTGAACACCTGATGCTCCTGAAATAAAAATGACTCCCCCTCAGGTTCTGTTCTGATATCGCAGATACCGGGACACAAGCATGGCAAGCTTAAAGGTCATAGCATCTTCGAAGGTACGGAGATCAAGTCCAAACCGTTTCTGTATCTTTTCAAAACGATACACAAGCGTATTCCTATGCACATACAACTGTCTGGATGTCTCCGACAGATTCAGATTATTCTCAAAGAAAGTACGGATGATCGCCAGTGTCTCTCCGTCGATGGAATCCAGTGATTCATCTCCGAAAATTTCCTGGATGAACATTTCACAGATGGAAACCGGAAGCTGGTAGAGCAGTCGGCCAATACCGAGAGTGCGATATCCGAAGACATTGCGTTCGGCATAGAAAATTTTACCAATCTCAAGAGCGGTGCGGGCTTCTTTGTATGCATTGGAAAGATCTTTCAGGTCATTTGCCGTGTTGCTGTAAGCAACCCAGGCCTGTGTCATGGCTTCTGTGCCCAGCATATCTACAAGCATATGTGCAATATTTTCCAGATCGTCATATGTTTCTGCAGATGTCAGTTCACGGACGACGATAATGCCACGATTATCGATAGAAGTGATGAAATCATGCGTGCGTGCAGAAAATATATTTTTGATGGTAGCCAAGGCGTGTTCATCCTTGGACTGACGGGTTTCAACGAGAAAGACAGCTCTCCTTGCACTGGAAGAAATATGAAGCTTGCGGGCGCGGTTAAAAGCCTCTACATCAGTATAGTTTCCGAGAAGCAGTTTCTGCATAAAGGCATTTTTGTCATTTTTTTCGGCATAACTTTCCAGGATACTCTCAATCTGGCAGACAGCCAGTTCGCCAATCGTGGAAACAGAATCTTCGCTTCCCCACACAATGAGAAGAAGCTGTTCATTTTTTTCTGTTATTTTGTAGAGACAGCAGGTGGCATTTGACAGACAAAGAGCAGTGCTGTTTCGGAATTCTTCCAGTTTGGATTCTGCTGGAAGGCGGCGGTCACAGGTGGTGACCAAAATGGAATTATCTTCCTGAAGAAGACAGAAATCGAAATGACTGATGCGTTTCCAGTCATCCATATATTTTTGTAGTGTTCTCTGTACTGACATTGAACCATCCTTTCTGAAAATAGTTTTCTGAAAAAAAGACCCGGGGTAAATGCCCCGGGTCTGATATTTTGATTGAATCTTAGTTTGTGATAACCAGTTCGGTATCTTTGTCGAAGAAATGAGTTTTCTCCATGTTGAAATCAAATTTAACCGGATCACCTGTTTTTGCTTTTGTGCCAGGATCAACACGAGCTGTAATCTGAGTTCCGTTTACATCGAAGTACAGGAATACTTCTGCACCAAGAAGCTCGTATACTTTAACAGTAGAAGACATGGAACCGTCAGCTCTGTCTGCAACATCTTCCGGACGGATACCCATAACAACTGTTTTTCCAACATAGCCGCCATCTTTAAGAGCTTTTGCTTTGGCAGCCGGGATAACAAGTTCGTCTTTGCCGATTACTGCAACAAGATCGGAACCTTTTTCTTTGATTTCTGCATCCAGGAAGTT
>OHKZ01000982.1_pt1 | contig 10406 bp, 8 predicted proteins | sample 1569011 | NCBI WGS metagenome assembly OHKZ01 (sample SAMEA3879564, study PRJEB24766) | human gut metagenome | biome: human-associated habitat; feature: feces | place: USA | collected 1985/1987
GTTCGTGAACAAATTAGAATAGCTGCACATTTAAAATTGAATTATAAACAAAGTGATATTGAATTAAAGGGACATGCCCTTGAATGTCGAATCAATGCTGAAAATCCTCAAGAAGGTTTTAGACCTTCACCAGGGATTGTTAGTAGTTTACATATTCCAGGAGGTTTTGGGGTACGTATTGATACAACTTTATATCAAGGTTATCAAGTGTCTTCTCATTATGATTCAATGATTGCTAAGGTAATCGTTCATGGAAGAAATCGTATTGAAGCAATTCGTAAAATGCGTAGGGTCTTAAGTGAATTAGTGATTGATGGTATTGATACGAATCAAGAATTACAGTATTTGATTTTACATGAAAGTGATTATGTCAAAGGAAATTTTGATACAAGTTTTATTGAAAAACATTTAGATGAGTTGGTGAATGAAAGATGATGGAACAGTTATTTAAGGAAAGAAAAGAAAAACTTCATTTATTTAAGTCATTAAGAAAAAAAAGAGAAAATGAAAGAAAAGAAGTTCCTGAAGGACTTTATACAAAATGTCCAAAGTGTAAAGAATTGATTCTTACAAGTAAACTTAAAAAAAATATGTCAGTTTGTCCTCATTGTGGAAATCATTTAAAGATCACTGCTTATGAAAGATTAGAAATGATTTATGATCAAGGAAAATATAAAGAACTCTATAAAAGTACACAAAGAGTAAATCCTTTAGAATTTCCCGGATACGATGAAAAATTAGAATTTCTACAACAAAAAACAGGTTTAAATGAAGCTGTTGTTGTAGCAAGTGGAAAAATAAATGGGACAAAGGTGATTACTTGTGTGATGGATTCACGTTTTTTAATGGGGAGTATGTCTTCTATTGTAGGTGATAAAATCACGAAAGCTATTGAACATGCAACCAAAAGAAAGTATCCACTCATTATTTTTACAGCTTCAGGAGGCGCTAGAATGCAAGAAGGAATTTATTCCTTAATGCAAATGACAAAAACCTCCGCAGCTCTTGCTAGACATCATCAAGCAGGTTTACTTTATATTTCCTATATTACCCATCCAACAACAGGAGGAGTAACAGCTTCATTTGCAAGCTTAGGAGATATTATTATTGGTGAACCTCAAGCATTGATTGGATTTGCAGGAAGACGTGTCATTGAAAGTACGCTTAAACAAAAATTACCGGAAAACTTTCAAACAACGGAATTTATGGAAGAACAAGGATTTGTTGATTTAATTGTGAAACGTCAAGAAATGCGTTCAACACTTATTAGAATTTTAAAAATGCATGGTAAGGGGGCATAAAGATGTCTTTAAGTCAAGTAGAAAAAGAAATTGAAAAGTTACAAAAAGAACTTCTTGATTGCAATCAAGAAAGAAAAAAAGAAATCGAAAGTCAAATCAAAAAACAAGAAAAATATTATCAACATCTTTCACCTTATGATCATGTTTATCTTGCTAGAAAAAGTACACGACCAAATATTAAAGATTATATCAATCATCTCTTTGATGATTTTATTGAATTACATGGAGATCGTTTAGCAAAAGATGATGGTTCAATTGTTGGAGGCATTGGGTTATTTAACCAACAACCTGTAACAATTATCGGTCATTTAAAAGGAAAAACTTTAGAAGATAATTTAAAATGTAATTTTGGAATGTCTTCACCAGAAGGCTATCGAAAGGCAATGCGCTTAATGAAACAGGCAGAAAAATTTAAACGTCCTATTATTGCTTTTGTCGATACTCCAGGAGCTTATCCAGGAATGGAAGCAGAAATGCATGGAATTGGGGAAGCAATTGCTCGAAATCTTTTAGAAATGTCTCTTTTAAAAGTTCCTATTATTACTATTGTTATTGGTGAGGGAGGTTCTGGAGGAGCTTTGGCTTTGAGTGTGAGTGATCGCTTAGTCATGTTAGAAAATAGTGTTTATTCGATTTTATCTCCTGAAGGATTTGCTTCTATTTTATGGAAAGATCAAGAAGGAAAGCGTGTTGCAGAGGCTGCAAGCTTAATGAAATTAACAGCTAAGGATCTTTATGAGCGTCATATTATTGATCATATCATAGATGAAGATTTAAAAGGGGCTACTGTTGAAAGTTATGAAGTTTATCGACAAATAAAAGAATATTTAAATACAAATCTTAAAGAATTACAAAAGTTATCAACATCTCAATTGATTAATAAACGTTATGAAAAATATAGAAAGATAGGACAAGTATTTTAAAGGAGAAAAAGATGAATGGAATTGAAATTGTTTCTACAGGTTATGCCAAAATTGAAAAGACTTTAGATAATCAACAACTTGAACAAATGGTAGAAACATCTAATGAATGGATTGTTTCACGAACGGGTATTTTAAAAAGACATCTTTCAGATAAATCAAGTGCTTTTCTAGCTATTGAAGCTGCTAAAAAAGCAACTCAAAATCAAGATTTAAGTCAACTTGCTTTAATTATTGTAGCTACGATGACACCAGAAAATAATACGCCAAGTAATGCCTGTCTTGTACAAAAAGCTTTAGGTTTAAATCATCAATCAATGATGTGTTTTGATATTAATGTTGCTTGTAGTGGTTATGTTTATGCTTTAAAAGTTGCTCAAAGCTTGTTAGAAGAAAATCAATATGGACTTGTTATTGGAAGTGAACAATTAAGCTCTATTGTAGATTATCAAGATCGTAATACGTGTATTTTATTTGGAGATGGTGCAGCCGCTACGTTGATTAAAAAAAGTCAAAAGCTTTTTTTTAGTTATTTAGATAGTGATGGAAATGAAGAAGTACTATTTTCTAAAAGAAATGATTATTTGAAAATGAAAGGTCAAGATGTTTTTAAATTTGCTATTAAAGCAATTCCTTTAAGTATTGATCATGTCTTAAACCAAGCAAAGATGACATTAAATGATATTGATTATGTAATTTGTCATCAAGCAAATGAAAGAATTATTAAACATGTTTATAAAAAATATCAATGTTCAAGTGAAAAGTTTTATATGAACTTACAAGAATATGGAAACACCTCAGCAGCGAGTATTCCGTTAGCTTTAGCGAAGATGAATGAACAAGGGTTACTTCAAAAAGGAATGAAAATCATTCTCGTTGGCTTTGGTGGAGGACTTACTTGGGGTGCAATTTTAATGGAATGGTAAGGAGAACAAAATGAAATTAAATGAGTTATTAAATATTAAATATCCTATTATTCAAGGAGGAATGGCCAATATTGCTACCGGTGCCTTTGCTGCGAGTGTTTCTAATGCAGGAGGTTTGGGTTTGATTGGAGCTGGAGGAATGAATGCTGAAATGTTAAAAGCAGAAATTCAAGCATGTAAAAAATTAACAAATCAACCTTTTGGTGTCAATATTATGTTACTCAATCCAGATGCCAAAGAAATGGCACAAATCGTTATTGATGAACATGTCCCAGTTGTGACAACTGGTGCTGGAAATCCAGGTGTATATATAAAAATGTGGAAAGAAGCAGGAATTAAAGTTTTACCTGTTGTTCCTAGTGTGGCTCTTGCTAAAAGATTAGAACGTGCAGGCGTGGATGGTTTAATTGTTGAGGGTTGTGAAGCAGGGGGACATATTGGTGAGGCAACGACTATGGCGCTTGTTCCTCAAGTTGTAAGTAATGTTTCTATTCCTGTTATTGCTGCAGGAGGAATTGCCAGTGGCAAGCAAATGTTAGCGGCTTATGCCTTAGGTGCTTGTGGTGTACAAATTGGAACAGTTTTACTCGCAAGTAAAGAATGTCCAATTCATGAAAATTATAAACAAGCGATTTTAAAAGCGAAAGATACTTCGACAACTGTTACAGGAAGAATTAATGGAACACCAGTAAGAATCTTAAAAAATAAAATGGCAAAAGCTTATATTCAAAAAGAAAAAGCAGGAGCAGATATGATGGAACTTGAAAAATATACTTTAGGTTCATTAAAAAAAGCTGTTTTTGAGGGAAATGTTGATGAAGGTTCTTTGATGGCAGGACAAGTTGCAGGAATGATTCATGAAATTAAACCCGTTAAACAAATTTTAGAAGAAATGATGAGTGAGTTACAAGAAACTTATTCAAATTTGGAGATTTAAAATGTTAGAAATCAATCAAAAAAGCCTAACTGTCCCTTTAATTCAAGGAGGAATGGGTGTTGGTGTTTCTCTAGGAAATTTGGCAGGACATGTAGCTCAAGTTGGGGCGATGGGAGTTATTTCTACAGCGCATCCAGGATACAAGGAAGATGATTTTGAAAGTAATCATCGTCAAGCAAATATTCGTGCTTTAAAAAAAGAAATTTTAAAGGCTTTTGCAAGAATAGATGACAAATACAAGAATGAAAAATATAACATACAGATTGACACATCACCTCGTTCAATTGAATCCATGGAGAATGAAGCAAAATTGACAGTTGTAATGTCGAAAGTGAGTGATACGGATGTTGTTGTATGTAATAAAACAGTATATGAAAAATTTGCTCAAGAAAATATTTTCTTTGATTGGGAAGAGATTTTCGATAAAGATTATCAAAGATATGAGCCATATATGACAGATGGGATAGTTGATTTAAGCAAATTTCCAAAATGGAGAGAAGGTAATTTTACCACGTATTCGCCAACGTATTTCTGTATATTAAAAAATTCAGAGCATATAGAAGAAGTGGAGATATTTTTGAAGTATTTAATGCAGAATTCAATGTGAAATAGAAGCTAGCGGGGGAGGAAAAATGCAAAAAATAAAAGGAAAAAAAGTATTGACGTTTGGAGACAGCATTATTGATGGACATCTGTATAAAAAAGCCGGGTTCATGGAATTTGTGGCAGAACAAGAGGGTATGAGTGTGAAAAAATATGCCAATAATGGAGCTTGTATACTGCCGGGAAATCCAATTGATGAAGCCGGGCTTGGCGGGATGGTTTTGAGTGACCAGGTGGAAAAGGCGGCGGCAGAAAACGAGTGGGCAGATTATATTGTTTTTGACGGAGGAACAAATGATGCGTATGCACCGGTTCTGGACATGCTGGGAGATGTCAGTCAGAAAAGTGTGGAGACGGATACGTTTGCAGGAGCATTTCGAAAAACCGTTGAAGCGATTCAAAGGAACTGGCCAAAGGCAGTGGTCATTTACGTTGCCGTACACCGTTTGGGATATCGGGAGAGAAATGTACAAAAAGCACTGCATGAGATCGCGTTAAATATTTGTGCGGAAATGGGAGTTGTGACAGCCAACTTGTATGATGAATGTGAATTGGATACTGCAGATGAAGCAATGTGCAGAAAGTATTCGTTTGATATATTAAAAGCGGGACTTCCTGCACCGGGGAAAAATCCTACGGGAACGCATCCGAATTTTGCTGCAATTGAAACGTATTATCTCCCTTTTGTATCGGAAGTGCTAAAAAAAGCAGCAGAATTTCGGATGGGAAACGTACACTGGAATTCGTTTGATGATGAGATCGCACTTTGGTGGGAGCAGACGGAAGGTAGAAAAAACGGAAAATTCCATTATCAGATCGAGGTGAATGGAACGTGGACAGGAGAAACAAAGAAGTCCCATTATTGTATGAAGAATCTGCAGGCAGATACGCAATATGATGTGAAAATTCAGGCAATGCAGGGGACAGAAGTATGTCAGACGGTTCGTCTGTATTGTAAAACAAAGAGAAAAAGAACACGCCTGGATGTAACACAGGCGCCGTACTATGCTGTGGGTGACGGGCGTACTATGAATACAGGAGCACTGCAAAAAGCCCTGGATGACTGTACGAACGAGCAGACGGTTTATGTTCCAAAAGGTGTGTACTTGACAGGAGCGCTGAGGATGCACAGTGATATGGAACTTTATCTGGAAGAAGGTGCAGTACTCAGGGGGACAGAAGTACCGGATGATTATCTTCCAAGAATCTGGAGCCGATTTGAAGGCAGAGAGATGGAAACTTTAAGTGGACTTCTGAATCTGGGTGAACTGGATCATAAGGCAGGAGCGACCAGCGAAAATGTGGTGATCCGTGGAAAGGGTACGATAGAGGGCGGTGGAAGAGTTCTGATGGAACGTGTCATTGAGGAAGAAAGAGTTCGGCTGAAAGAATATCTGGAAGAATTGGGTGATAAAATCCTGGAGTGTGAGAATCTGGATACCATTCCCGGAAGAATCCGTCCGCGGCTGATTCACATCTGTAATGCCAGAAATGTAGTGATCAGCGGAATTACAGTGAAAAACGGAGCGTGCTGGAATGTGCACATGATCTATTCAGAAGATGTGTTGACATATGGCTGTCAATTTTACTCCAGAGATGTCTGGAATGGAGATGGATGGGATCCGGATTCTTCCAGAAATTGTACCATTTTCGGGTGTACTTTTGATACTGGAGATGATGCGATCGCGATCAAATCCGGAAAGAATCCGGAGGGAAATGAAATCAACAGACCATGTGAGAGGATTCGTATTTTTGACTGTGTTGTTGCGTTTGGACACGGATTTGCGATAGGAAGTGAGATGTCGGGTGGGATTCGAGATGTGAAGATCTGGAACTGTGATCTGCGCAATTCCGCAAATGGCATCGAAATCAAAGCGACGAGAAAACGCGGCGGTTATGTAAAAGAGGTGTATGCAGCACATTGTGTACTTCCAAGAATCTTGTTCCATTCTGTCGGGTATAATGACGATGGAATCGCAGGGCCACATCCGCCGGTATTGGAACAATGTTGTTTTGAAGAGATGGATATTACACGTTTGTGTTTAAATGAAAAAGAAAATCGGATGGATTTGTGTGAAGCATTGGATCTGTGTGGATTCGAAGAGAAAGAATATCACTTGAAGAACCTTACATTCCGAAATATCCGGATTGCAAAGAACGGACAGGAAGAGGATGGGATTCATCAGAAGTATTGTGAGAATTTAGTATTTGAAAATATCAGTGTGGGATAAAAAAGAGGCAGGAGCAAATGAGCTCCTGTCCTTTTTTATGAAAAGGCTATTATGCGAGACAATCTTTCATGACTGCATAAGTACCTTTGTTTTCTATTTCTTTGAGGATCTCAGAAACAGCAGCCTCAAATCCGGCAATCTGAGTCAGATCTTCTCCCCAGAAATCGATGTTGGAGCAGACAGCATGCGCATAAGCGTCAGCATCGTCATCTTTGTGTGCAAAGAAGAAATCCAGGACAGCTTTGTCATCTTTGATCTCATATTCTTCCGTGTGATTGCGAACACCGATCATTGTATTTTCTTCCATACGGATTCCGCGATAGAAAGCGGCATAAAAAGCGAAAGACGCAGTGATGCATGTCGGAAGTGTGTGATACTTCTCGATGTAGCCTTTCAAGGACGGCATAACACGGGCTTTCCATTTTGCAGTAGAGTTCAGAGAGATAGCGAGCAGTGCATGGTCAATAAATGGGTTTTGGAACCGGTCTGTTACAGATGCTGCAAAGCTCATCAGCTCTTCTTCTGGCAGGGACAGTGTTGGTATGATTTCTTGATAGATCGCCTGTTTCATATAACCACGGATGACATCATCTTTCATACAGTCTCTGACAATATCCTGTCCGGCAAGGTAAGCACCAAGTACCATAGAAGTGTGGGCCCCATTTAAGATGCGTACTTTTCGCTGTTTGTATGGTTTGTGGTCATCGGTGATCAGGATCGGAAGGTTTGCTTTTTCACACGGAAATTCTTCTTTTATGGATTGTGGACCTTCGATGACCCAGAATCCAAAAATTTCTCCGGTGTTTAATACTTTATCGATGTAACCATTTTCCTGATTCAAAGCATCTGCATCTGAACGCGGATAGCCGGTTACGATCCGGTCTACCAAAGTCGAGCAGAACAGGTTTGCCTCTTTGATCCAGGAGATGAAATCTGCTCCGAGATTCCAGTCTTCCGCGTGTTTTAAGACGCATTTTTCCAGTTCTTTTCCATTGTTATCGATCAATTCACAGGAGAGGATGATAAATCCTTTTTTACTGTTTCCGGCAAATGTTTCAAATCGTTTGTACAAAAATTGTGTCAGTTTGGCAGGAAAGCTGTTTGCAGGCGTATCTGTAAACTGGCAGGACGGATCGTATACGATTCCGGCTTCTGTTGTATTGCATGTGATGAAACGCAGTTCCGGATTTTTTGCACATTCCATGACAGCCTCATAGTCGCTGTATGCATTTAAACAGCGGCTGACACAGGAAATCACGCGTTTGGAAGAGACTTCCTGCCCATTTTCGGAACCGCGCAGGTACAGTGTGTAGAGTCCTTCTTGTTCATTGATAAAATCTCCAACATCTGGAGTCGTGAATTTTGGGATGGGCTGAACAAGCACAACTTTGGAGTTGAAATCAGCGGTTTCATTCATTTTGTCAATGAAGAAATCTACAAATGCACGCATAAAGTTTCCTTCTCCAAATTGCAAAATACGTTCTGGAGCATCTTTTAAAAGGTATCCGTCATAATTTAAATCCTGTAAGGTTTGATAGTTTAACTGTTTCATAGTAAAAAATCCTTTCTGAAATTTTATCGGTATCTGGTTACAGAGTAACACCCTGTTTAAAAATGGCCATATCGTGAAAACCGGCTTCTTCGGCTTTAACAAGACGTCCGGAGGCAACTTCCAGGACATATTCAAAAAGTGCTTCTCCCATTTGTCCGATGGTGCCTCCATCAACGAGTGCACCACAGTTGAAATCGATCCAGTTGTTCTTTTTCTGATAGAGATTGGAATTGCTGGATATTTTGACAGTCGGAACCGGTGATGCAAACGGAGTTCCGCGTCCGGTTGTAAATAGTACGATCTGTGCACCGGAAGCTGCAAGTGCTGTGGAAGCGACCAGATCATTTCCGGGTGCGCTTAAAAGATTTAAGCCCTGTGTCCGGATGCAAGCACATCCATGACGGGTGCAGAACCCGATTTTTGGGTACATCCAAGGGACTTGTCCTCCAAAGAGGAAATTCCGCCTTTTTTATTTCCCGGGGAAGGGTTTTCATAGATTGTCTGATTATGACTTTTAAAATAATTTTTAAAAGAATTGATCAGATCTACGGTTTTTTCAAAAACCTCTTCATTCTGGCAGCGGTTCATCAGCAGCGTTTCAGCTCCGAACATTTCCGGCACTTCGGTGAGAATGGTCGTGCCGCCGCAGGAAATCAGAAGATCAGAGAAAGCGCCAACGGTTGGATTGGCAGTGATGCCGGATAAGCCGTCAGAACCACCACACTTCATTCCGATGACGAGTTCTTTACAGGAAATTTTTTGCCGTTGGAAAGTAGAGGCATAATCGCAGAGCTGTCGGATGATATGCAGTGCAGATTCCACTTCGTCCTCCACTTCCTGTGCGACTAAAAATTTTACACGGTCCTCATCTACAGGACCAATATATTTTTTTAATTCGTCGATATTACTGTTTTCGCAGCCCAGCCCCAGAACAAGTACACCGGCTGCATTTGGATGACGGATCAGATCTGCCAGGATCTGGCGGGTGTGTTCCTGATCATCGCCCATCTGCGAACATCCATAAGGATGTGGGAAAGCAACGATCGCATCAACGCTTTCCGGCTGAAATGTTTTGGCTTTTTCGGCAACGAGCGTTGCAATGTTGTTGACACAGCCAACGGTGGGGATGATCCAGATTTCGTTTCGAACACCGGCTTTTCCATCGGTTCGTCTGTACCCGTCAAAAAAACGTTCTTTTGTGTGTTCCAGAAAAGAATGCTCTTTTTGGTAGGAATAGTTCAGAAGATCCCCAAGTCCGGTCTTCATATTATGTGTGTGAATCCAGGATCCTGCCGGAATGTCCTCAGTGGCATACCCGATGGGGGAGCCATATTTGATCACAGCTTCACCGGAGCTGATTTTTTCCAGGGCAAATTTATGTCCCTGAGGAATATCTTCCAGCAAAGTGTACATACGTCCATTCAGATTCAATACGCTGTCCTTTTTTAATGAAGTGAGTGCAACAGCAGTATTGTCTTTCGGATGTATTTGAATAAATGTGTGCTTTGAATCCATAAAAACCTCCATATGTTGTTAGTAATAGAAAGAAAATAAAAATGTAAGTAGTTACAATTAAAATACAACCTTTTTTGCAATAAGTCAATGGAAAAAAATCACGAAAATTCACAAAAATATTGTGAAAAACGCTCATAAAAGAATAATTGACTTTCTATTAACGAAGAAATATAATTTATAAATGTAAGAGCTTACAAGAAAAAGGAAAAATAAGAATTAACAGGAGGATGAAGAAATGAAACCATTTATGGATGAACAATTTTTGCTGAGCACTCCTACAGCGAAAAAGTTGTATCATGATTTTGCAGAAACAATGCCGATTCTGGATTATCATTGTCATATTAATCCGGAAGAAATCGCAAAAGATATCTGTTTTGAGAATATCACACAGGTATGGCTTGGAGGAGACCATTACAAGTGG
>OHKZ01000990.1_pt1 | contig 10314 bp, 8 predicted proteins | sample 1569011 | NCBI WGS metagenome assembly OHKZ01 (sample SAMEA3879564, study PRJEB24766) | human gut metagenome | biome: human-associated habitat; feature: feces | place: USA | collected 1985/1987
TCCTTACGGAAAAACCTTGCGGGCAGCCCCGTCCCCGACTATGGCCTTCTGCGTGCCGCCCGAATGGTTCGAGCGGCGAAACTTAAAATTCAAATTTATGAATACTTCCGTAACGAGTGCGTCCTCCGCACGTGTAGCACACCAACAAGGACTGAACCGGGTCGTAGCCGACAGAGTACGGCACCTGGTAGAACACCGGGCACCCGCAGTGCAACAAACCATCCAGCGCATGATCGTCGAATCCGCGCAGCTGCAAGACTACCTTCTTCCGATCGGCGCCCAATACCGGGAAACGGGCAGTACACGCAAGGTACTCTTTCTCGACGACGGCAATCGTCTGACGATGCAGATGCCCGAAGGACGCTTCCGCCTTCACGACAACGCCGTGGGACAGGCGGCCGAGAAGATGAACGTTCCGTCGCGTTACCTGCGCGAGTTGGCAGGCGGAACATCGTGGAAACGCACATTGGCCGCACGCATTCTCAACGAACACACCTCGTGGAGCGACCGCAGCCGTGTTCTCGTCCGCGCCGTAGGCGACGAAGTGCGCGGCATCCTCTCGGACAGCTACCGCCGCCTCGACAGCCAGCGCATCCTCTCGGCATTTCTGGGCAAGGCCCTCGAACAGGGAGCCGTGGCATACGATGCGCTGTGGACCGATACGAAGATTTATGTCGAGACGATCCTTCCTCAGCCGATCTGCATCCCCACCGAGTTCAATGGAGAAGTACAAATCTATATGGGAGCGCGTTTTTCTACCTCGGATTTCGGCGACGGGGCGGTGGACATCCGCGTCTTCCTGCTCAACGGCGTCTGCTTGAACGGTATGGTGCGTGAGAACGTAATGAAGCAGATCCATCTGGGCGGTAAGCTGCCCGATAATATCCAGCTCTCGCAGCGGACGTATGAACTCGACACGCAGACCACCGTGTCTGCGGTGAACGACCTTACGTCCCAGCTCTTCGGCCGCGACAACATCCGTCGCAAAGCGCTCGAAATAAAGGCTGCGGCTGCCAAGGAGGTCAACTTCACACAAGAACTGGAACGGCTCATGCAGAAAGGCCGCCTGCTGAAAACCGAGAACGAAGGCGTGCGGAAACTGTTGATGAACAACAATCCCGACGACGGACTCGCCGGAGGGCCGACGCTTTGGAAACTGACGCAGGCGATAACGGCCTATGCCCGCGAGACACAGCCTGCACGACAACGCGAACTGCACGAGCTGTCGGGAGAACTGCTTAACCGTGTGAACAACTGACGACGCTATGAAACAGGTAAAGGATAAATATACCCACACAACGCTGGAGCAGATGCCGGAGCATAAACTTTTCCGCGCATTGATGAGCGGACTGAACGACTTCGGATTCGACTGCAAAGCCTTCACCGCAGGACTGCAATACGAACATCCGACCGTGCAGCAGCGATTCTTCGCTCTGCTGCGCACGTGCGTCCTCTTCATGGCAGAAGAGGGCAACGTGCGTATCGACGACCGTAACCGCGCCTCCTATCGGATGTGCCGCGAGATTGCCGAACAGCTTAAAGACCACCATTTGCCATGCAGATAAAAACGAACTTGTTTCCGATGAATGAATTGACTTGTCGTGCCTGCGGGTGCAGGATCGTACCCGAACACGGATATTACAATACGCTCGATGGCGCCTGCTGCATAACCTGTCGGGAAAGAGGGCCGCTGCATCGTCTGAAACTGCAGGTCTGCGATTCGCTTGCAAGGTTATGTAGAAGGTCGAGATGCTGCAAATTATGAAGAACGAGACAGAAGATTTATGGCGTTGGCCAAAGTCGAAACTACCCGATAAGTCGCAGACAATACGAACCCTTGACGGCCGCTCCTGCCAATGGAGTGGCCGTCCTATAAAACTCCGGCGCAGGAGGATAAACACTGCATAAAACAGTTATGGAATTGCTTACGAAACAGATTATTCGGAAATTCGAAGAACATCCGATCTATTCGCAGGACGGCAAAGGTCTGAAGGCCGAGGTGCTTGTAAAGTATTTCAATCCCATGGGAGCCGGAACATGGCTCATTACGGAGGCGGAGAAACAGGAGGACGGAGATTGGAAACTCTTCGGGTTCTGCCACATTTGCGAGTGGGAATGGGGTTACCTGATGCTCTCCGACCTGCAACGTATCGTGCTGCCGGGCGGCCTCGGAATAGAACGCGATTTATATACGCAGGGACGAATCGTCGAAGACTTTATAGAGTGAAAAAATAGTACGGGCGGCAATGTGCCGCCCGTACTATTTGACAATACACTATCGCAGCGATTTACGATAGTTTCGGTCCAGAATCTTTTCGATCTCAGAACGCGGGTAGAGGATTTTGCTGCCGATCGTCGTGTAGGGAAGTACCCGACGGTCACGGTAGTTTTGCAGGGTGCGGGGACATAACGAAAACAGCTCCATCACCTCTTCGCCGGTAAGATAGCTTTCCGTGACGATCGTCGGTCGATGGGCCGCGATCAATGTATCCAGCAAATGAATCGCACGAAGTATTTCCTGCCGGAACTCCTTGTATTCCGGTGAGGTTCGCAAGAGTACGTCGTCCATTACTTAGAAGGAGCGATGAGGTTGTTTTGCAGAATACGCGCGATGTCTGATTCTTTGTACAGAATCTTATTGCCCAATGATGTACTGGGTATGATCCCTTCCGAACGATAGTACTGCAAGGCACGTTTGGTGATGCGCAGTGCTTTACAGACTTCTTCGGCTGTCAGCCAGCGTCGCGGTTGCGGCGGTGAGAACAGCTCTCGGAATCGCTCAGCACGCTCCCGTAAGGTTGTTACGAGCGTTTTCATTTCGTCGAAAGCGCTCTGTTCGATCATTTGAAACTCCATAACTGCACAATGTTTTATTGTAGATTGTGCCGGAATATTCCGGCAATCTGCAAAGAAAAACAATGGAAATGACTTTCCCTTAAATGGCATACGGAGGCATTTACTGACCGATGAAAGATGCAAAAACAGAATTAATATCGGATAAAAGTATATTTGTCTTAATCATAGATTATTATTATCTTTGTAACAAGAGTTGTTTGATAAGAGAATATTGATGTAAGCACAGAGAAGGTTCTGTCTCTAAATCATTACCTTTGATATTATTCAATTCTGATTATCAGATACATATACTGGATTAGCACTTTTGCGACCAAAAGAATGTTATTGACATTCGAGGAATATGGTAATACATAGCTTTCTACATCCCCTTTGCCAATATTCATTTGGGCAGCACCTTGACCACAAGCAATCATACTATTTTCAAATCTTTGAGAAGATAAAATTTGATATAGAAACTCTTGATTTACATTTTTCGCAAGTTGTAACAAACCAACTCGTTGGTTGAGCAAATAGTCTCCATCCTTACAAAGAGAAACACGCCCAACATTACCCGTAAGAGAGATTAAAATATCTCCTTCTTTTAAAACTTGGTGGTCTTGTATATCGTTCGGCAAGTTGATTATGCAATTGTAATCTTCATCGTTTATATATCGCTCGCCAGACACATTTGTTATTGTGAGGATTTTCCATTTGCCCAGTGCATTATACTTGCCACTCTGGAATGCGTAACCATTTTTCAATGTCGCAATATTCGACAAGCATATAGTAGTTTCTAACAAATCTTTGCGTGCGAACAAATGTTTACTAATCGCAGACTTTAGTTTCTTCAAATCCTCAATGATTTTGTTTTGGGTGTCAATACGATCATCAAGAAGTGATAATAATTTGGCTATTTTTTGTTGTTCGGGTAAAGTTGGATTGTAGGTTTTAATTGCTTTTAAATGTTCTCCGTATAGATGAACAATAGATACACCCTGCGCTACTCTTGCAATATCATATTTACGCTTACCATTCAACTGATAACTCATAAATGCACCATCGTATTGATGCAAGCTAATGACATTCAAATCACCTCCAAATAGAATATTATCAAATGGGACACATCGTGCAGTGGCAATATCAACGGCAGTTTCACCAGAGCAAGGAATGATTACATCATTAGCTTTACTCCTTTTAAGTTTAGAACCGTTAATATCAGTCTTACTTTCAACTTGCTTGATGATTTCGGATTTGTACTTAGTATATAATTCACCATATAGGATACATGGCTCGCCATCCTCAGAAAGTTGTTCTTTGGATATTCCAATTCCTTTTGACAAAGTAGCAATATTATCTAATTGCTCTGCTTTCCACTCCTCCGTAAACTCTGGAAATCTCAAAGGGGGAACATTGAGGATTTTTTTATCTTTATTATCTATTGCCATAGTTGTTATTATTTTGTAGGATTCAAGTCAAATGGAAGTAACGGAGTTTCATCATTTCCATCATTAAAACGGTCAAAATCCGATATGTATGATTTGTCTTGAATCAGTTTATATTTTTCATATTCGCTATAAGCCTTATCTCTTGCTTCCTCTTGTGTCACTTTTCCGGCTGTATCGCACGGCTCGTAATCCATCGTTGCAAGATATTGTTGAAGAAACTTCTTCCAATCATCCATAGTTGAAACAATATGACGTGCAGCACGTGATTCTGCCATATCAAGAAAAGCAGTTGTGATAAGATTCAACTGGGACAATTCAGAATCTGACAGGTAATTTTTTGCGACGATGGTATCAGACTTTTGCACTCTTCCGTCAGGAGCTTTCTTCCACGTGGTAAGTCCCATGTAAGGTTGCTCGGAATCAGCCCGTTGATAGATAATTTCCGCAGCCGTATGATGAGTAACGGCAAGGTGCATCATATTTTGTACCATCTTGAAGAACAACTTTGTGTCTTCTGATTTCGGGTCGTAATCCGCACTACATTCTGCATAAATGTCAGTTATCTTTTGGTAATATCTGCGCTCTGAGGTGCGTATTTCACGAATACGCTCAAGCAAATCGTCAAAATAGTCTTTCCCGAAATGTTTGCCCTGTTTTAGTCTCTCATCATCAAGGGCATATCCTTTAATGATAAACTCTTTCAACACTGAAGTAGCCCAAATGCGGAATTGAGTAGCTTGATAGCTGTTTACCCTATACCCCACTGCAACAATAGCATCGAGGTTGTAAAATAGCGGCATACGTTCCACTTCCCGGTCTCCTTCTGTTTGAACTATCCCAATTTTTCGGATAGTTGCCTCTTTGGAAAGTTCTCCTGTTTCGTAAATTTGTCCGAGATGATAATTTATGGTTCTGACATCAACCCCAAACAAGTCCGCCATCCTTTTTTGTGACATCCAGAATGTTTCGCTATTGAAAATGACTTCTACACGTGCCTCTCCTTGTGCTGTTTTATACAACAATATATTAGAACTTAGCGAATTATGCATAAGTTCAGCCATTGAGACAGATTGTGAGAAAAAGCCTCGTGCCTGTTGGACGAGCAACTTTTTGCCATCTGCATTTTCCGCAATAATCATACATGCCATACGAGAGAGTCGGAATATATTTACCTTGCGAAATGAGCCGTTTCCTATCTTGACCATATCAACCGCTTGGTTGAAATGCTCGTCCACATTCATTCCTTTTTCTCCGGCTACTTTAATGGCTTTATCTATGACTCGTTGAAATTTCCAATAAGCAGAATAACCCATCGCACCACAAAGGTCACGAGAACTCCAGTATTCATTCCCGTTTTCATCCTTGCGGCATATATTCTCAAATGAAGGTGTCATCTGAGGTATGTTGTCATTTTCACCCATTGCTATTACTTTTCTGAACTATTCTACCAGTCCCAATTCTTTCAGATACACTTCAATCTCTTTGTCGAGTTCAGCACGTTTGGCTTCCAACTCCTTTATCTCTGCCATTACAGCCTTTATGTCGATAGGTTCTTCCTCTTCAAAGGTATCAACGTAACGGGGAATATTCAGATTGTAATCATTCTCGGCTATTTCTTGAAGAGAGGCAAGGTGACTATACTTTTCTATTTCCTTGCGGTCACGATAAGTCTCGACAATCTTTTGGATATGCTGCTCGCGGAGCTTGTTCTGAGTCTTTACCTTTTCAAATTCCTTGCTTGCATCAATAAACAGAATATTGTCATCTTCTTTACGGCACTTCTTAAAAACAAGAATACAAGTCGGAATACTTGTGCCATAGAAAATATTTGCAGGTAATCCTATAATAGCATCCACATAGTTTTTCTTTTCTATAAGGAAACGCCGGATAACGCCCTCCGCATTTCCTCGGAATAGTACACCATGCGGAGCAACACAAGCCATTGTACCGCCCTCGTTCAAGTGATAAATCATGTGCAGGATAAAAGCATAATCGGCAGTCTTACGTGGTGCAAGCCTTCCTGCTTTGCTGAAACGATCATCAGTATTGAATTTGTCGGCAGCACTCCATTCTGCAGAGAACGGAGGATTTGCAACTACAGCATCAAACTGAGTATCACCAAACGCATCCCATTCAAGTGTATCACCATTCTCAATCTTGAAGTTGCTGAATCTGATGCCATGAAGCAACATATTCATTCGGGCAAGGTTATAAGTTGTAGGATTCTTTTCCTGTCCATAAATATCAACTGCATTTCCGATATTGGCAGCACGAAGAAGCAACGAGCCACTACCGCAAGTAGGGTCATATACATTGCGCAAACGCTGGTGTCCGATGGAAACAATTTCTGCTAAGATACGGCTGACCTCCTGCGGAGTATAGAACTCTCCAGCCTTTTTCCCGGCTCCTGCGGCAAATTGCGAAATCATATATTCGTAAGCATCACCCAAAATATCAATCTCCTGCGATGCCTCTACTCCGAAGTCTATATCATCTAATGCAAGAAGAACGTTACTAACGAGCGTGTTTTTATCGTCAGCTGTCTTGCCCAATTTAGGCGATGCCAAGTCTATATCCGAAAACAATCCGCCAAAATCCTCTTCACTATCCTGTCCCAACGTACTGTCTTCAATACGCTTCAATGAACGTTCGAGCATAGGCAAGATATTTTCTTTACGCTTGATAGCCTCAATTACTGACGAAAACAAAAATTTTGGTTCTATGAAATAACCAATATTCTCCAAGCATTGATTTTTCGCTTCTTCTTGTAGTTCAACCGCATCTGTATCATCCATTTCCCACAATTCCTTAAAGGTTATTTCATCATCCACCAAGGCATTGTTGGCATACTTCTCTATTTTCTCCGACAAGTACTTATAGAAGATGAAACCTAATGTAAAATACATAAAGTCGCTTGCCGACATATTACCACGCAAACGATTTGCAACCTCCCAAAGTTGGTCACGGAGTTTCTGCTGTAATTCTTCGCTCATATTATTTTAGTATTTCTTTTACTACTTGTTTGATTTTTACACACATATCACAAAGCCATGCACATCCATTATCCCAATTATCTTTATCATTCATATCCCCCATAGGATGAAGAATAAGGAAACGACTTGCCTTTTTATTTTCATCTAGTCGCCATTCTATTTCATTAGGATTTATAATCCCTAATATTTTAGATACCAATTCTTCATTTGACTTAAATCGGGTAATGATATCCTTGTCCTCATTAACATACAATCCAGCTGACAAACAATTATTTTTAGTATTTAATGTCATACAAAGATGATATGCTGATGATCCTAAACCTAGGTCATACCAATGCTGAGCTTGTGGTTTACGCAGCTTAAATTCCCTTATAAAGGCAGAGTGTTTTGGAGCTTCGTTGTTGAACTTTTCCCAAAATGCTAATTTCAAGTTTTCTGTTTCTGAAAGTGCTGCTGTCTTTTTCATTGCCTTTGCCCAAGTATTAGGTCGTTCTACAATATTGAACTTAGGTGCAGGTTCTGAATCATTGATTTTCCACAATTCTATTTCTATTAAGAAAAACTCGAACTTGTCATCCGTATGCTGATTTAACCATTCTATTGCTTGTTTATGCTCGTCACGTGCTTTTCTGACAATCCAAATTATTACTTCAGCTTCTTTACCTGAAGCATACGTTATGATTTTGCCAAGATGGTCATGATTTGTTTCCTCTAGCTGATTCTCAATGATTATCCGTCGTCCCGTCCCCTCCTCTGTCGCAAATAAATCAACACTGAAATCGCCTACATTGGATTCCTGTTCTTCAACGACTATATCAATACCTACAGCCTCGCTGAGAATTTCCAAATTCTCTTCTTTTGCAAGCCAAGGAGTAAAATCTTTGGCTTCATGTTTCCAGACAGAACGAAGGTCTGTTATCTGCTCCAGTTTACCTAATTTCATGATTGAATAACTTTTAATTATTCCCAATTAAACGTTTTTATAATACTACGCAATCTTTCCATAATTCTCGTCAAAGCCTTGCGAGTTTTGATAAGACCGAGATGCTTTTCTTTCAATGCCTTTTGTATAATCTCAGGCTGTTCTTTTTGCAAATAGTCATACTCTTTTATGTAAAGATTAAGCACTTCGGCAGAAATTTGTTCATCATTAGCCAAATCACTTACAGCCTTATTGCGTTCTGACACAATATATTGGTTCAAACGTTCCTCTAATTCATTTGTTCCATCTGCTCTATTGCGCCCATTCATGAAGTTTTCCTTGTCTTCATCTACATTCTTTTGAATAAAGCCGTCGATGAGTTTTGCTTTGCCTCGCATTCCAGCATCCTTAATCATTGTATCAAGGATATGCTTGCGCTTTTCTGAATAATCATCGCTATATGGGTCAAGTTCCGCAATGAGTTCAAGAATATACGCCACATTGATAATGTCACTATGCAGAAGTTCAAGACAGAAATCAATGTCTTCCAGCCCTTGATTATTCCCGTATGGGGCAGGATCTTCCGCAACAGTTGACGGTGTAGCAGGTGGATCAATAAACCCAACTGTAATATCAAGGTATTTACTCTTATAATCGTTAAACTGCTGTTCGGTCATACCGAGGTCTTCAGCATCCTCGCTGTAATCTTCGTATATCTGAACTTCTGCATGTTTACGAATAATGTCACGGAACGCAAGTACAAAATTCTTCTTGTCATTTTCACTTTGCAGAAGGTCTATACTACTTGGCGTTGGATATTTTTGCAGAAAATCTGTTGCCAAACTCTTGTACTCCTGCTTTACTTTTTCAAACGGAGGACGTACTATATCTTCAGGATTGTCGGAATTGCTAAACAGTTTTATAGACGTATCAACATTGTTTTTCAGGTCACGGAAGCATACGATTTTACCGAATCGTTTCTTCTCGTTCAACACTCGGTTGGTACGACTGAACGCTTGCAACAACCCGTGATATTCCATGTTCTTATCCACATAAAGCGTGTTCAGCTTTTTACTGTCAAAGCCTGTAAGGAACATTCCCACGACAAGACAAAGGTCAAGCGGTTTCATTTCCGCTTTCTTCTTTTTCATGCGCAGGTTGATATCATCATAATAAGCACGGAAATTCTCTGTGGTAAAAGATGTACCAAAGTTTTCATTATAATCATCCATAATGGATTGCAGTTCATCTGCTTCGCCCACATTTTCGCTGACATATTTTCCCGTTCCCATACCGGTCTGTTCATCATCTTGACTATTATTGGCTGCGTATGTGAAGACCGCTCCAATCCTGATCTTCGGATTCAGACTCTTGAATATCTTGTAATAACGGATAAGCATCGGCACTGACTGCACGGCAAACAGCGCATCGAACTCTCCGTCAAATGTTGACTTATTGAAATTATTAAGGATGAATTGGGCTATTTCCGTCATGCGATTGGTACTGCCGTTCTGCACCTCCTCACTGCCATGATAGTATTCCACAAGAAAACCGAGAACATTCTCATCAGCAATGGCATCCTTAATCAGATAGCGATGCAGGCAGTTGCCGAACACCTCTTTGGTCGTATGACCATCAACTGCATTCTCTGTAAATATTGGAGTTCCGGTAAATCCGAATATCTGGGCATTATCGAAGAATTGCATAATCTTCTTATGACTCTCCCCGAAATGGCTACGATGGCACTCATCGAATATCATCACGATACGAGAATGGCGTATCGAATCTATTTTGCTGCTATACCATGTCTTGCTTACGGCTGCATTGAGTTTCTGAATAGTGGTAATGATAATCTTGGAGTTGCTATGCAAGCGTTTTACCAGCTCATCCGTATTGTCCGTACCGTCAACGGCTCCCGGTTCAAAGGCTTCATATTCCGACTGTGTTTGTGTATCAAGGTCATGGCGGTCGACAACGAACATTACCTTATCTACATCATCTAATTCCGAAACGAGCTGTGCAGTCTTGAATGAAGTCAAGGTTTTTCCTGCTCCTGTTGTATGCCAGATATAACCGTTATCGTTGGAGTTCTGCACACGATCCAATATCTTTTCTACAG
>OHKZ01000998.1_pt1 | contig 10236 bp, 9 predicted proteins | sample 1569011 | NCBI WGS metagenome assembly OHKZ01 (sample SAMEA3879564, study PRJEB24766) | human gut metagenome | biome: human-associated habitat; feature: feces | place: USA | collected 1985/1987
CACAATTTCTTTGATCCAACAGATGCACATACCGTAAAACTTTTTCCTTTCTTAGGGGAATATTCCTGGGCTGTTGTCATCGCCTCTCTGATATTAGCATTCTGTGTAGCTGCTGTTTTAATCGGTGGGGTAAAACGTATTGCAAGTGTCAGCCAGATAATAGTTCCTTTCATGGCTGTTATATATATTGTATTTGTGCTCGTGCTTGTGGTATGCAATATCACAGCGGTTCCGGCAGCGTTTGCTACAATAGTAAAGGCAGCGTTTTCACCGAAGGCCATAACAGGCGGTGCCGTGGGAAGCTTTCTTGTTGCAATGCAAAAGGGTGTTGCCAGAGGAATCTTTTCAAACGAGGCAGGACTTGGTAGTGCCCCGATTGCAGCGGCAGCAGCCCAGACAAAGGAGCCTGTACGTCAGGGACTTGTCAGCATGACAGGAACCTTCATTGATACAATAGTTATATGTACACTTACAGGACTTTCCATCGTGCTCACAGGCGCATGGCAGGTTGACGGACTCGAGGGCGTGCAGGTTACTACATACGCATTCCAGAATGGTCTTCCTTTACCGAAAGAGTTATCAGCATTTGTACTTATGCTGTGTCTTGTATTTTTTGCCTTTACAACTATACTCGGTTGGGATTATTATAGTGAACGGTGCTTAGAGTATTTGAGTGGCGGAAGGATGAAATATGTAAAGGTTTATCGCTGGATATATATACTTGCAGTTTTCATCGGACCTTATATGACTGTAAGTGCGGTGTGGACTATCGCTGATATCTTCAACGGTCTCATGGCTCTGCCAAATATGATAGCGCTGTTTGCTCTCAGTGGTGTTGTTGTTAAGGAGACAAGGCATTTCTTCGAGAGACATAGAAATGGAGAAATCGAGGATTAATTATGTTTTATATTTTGCGACATGGAAGAACAGATTGGAATGAGGAGCACAGACTGCAGGGTGAGGTGGATATCCCACTCAACGAAACCGGCAGGCAGATGGCTTACGATGCCGCAGAAAAATATAAGGATATAGATTTTGACATATGCTACTGCTCTCCGCTTAAGAGAGCACAGGAGACGGCAAGGATTTTTCTTGCAGACAGAAACCCTGCAGTAGAGATTATCACTGACAACAGGCTTCACGAGATGTGCTTCGGTGATTATGAGGGAGTGAAGAACATCAGGCAAAAGCCCGAATGCCCTGTCTACCTGCTCTTTGAGGAGCCGGAAAAATATGTGGCAAAGGACGGCGCAGAGAGCTTTGAGGAGCTATATCACAGAACAGGCGAGTTTATAGAGCAGGTGCTGAGACCGCAGCTTGAGGCAGGCAAAAATGTGCTTGTCGTGGGACACGGTGCAATGAACTGCAGCATAGTCTATAAAGGATTTCTGGAAGGATATGCAGGGAAACTGCGAGCTGCTTAGGGTTGAATAAATTTAGATTATTCTGAATAGCTATATCGTTTGTAATAGATAGGGCATACCGGTTGTGGTGTGCCCTGTTGCTGTCAGAAACTAATTTCAACAGCATTTATTTATAAGTAAATGGATATTATATTATAAGTAATACTAAATTGACCACATAGCCTTATGCTCGTAAAATAATTTTGTAAATTTTTTATTAAATTAAGAGTATAATTATTTGGAGGAACCAATGAAAAAGACAACGAACTCTTCACCTTACCAGTTTGAGGGCAGAATACCTCTGTCTCAGGCTATTCCGCTTGGACTGCAGCATGTTATGGCTATGTTCATCGGAAACCTTACACCTCTTATCATTGTTATGGGAGCATGCGGGCTCACAGCGGACGCTGGCTTTGCGGAGCTTAGAACTGCGCTCTTACAGAATGCAATGATTATCGCAGGTATTGTAACATTAGTACAGATGTTTTCCATCGGACCTGTCGGCGGAAAGGTACCTATCGTTATGGGAACCTCTTCGGGCTTTCTTGGAGTATTAAATAATACAGTTGCAGCGTGTGGCGGCGGAGTTATAGCATATGGTGCTATTATGGGAGCCTGCCTTGTAGGAGGTATCTTCGAGGGCATACTCGGAGCCTTCTTAAAGCCTTTGCGCAAGTTTTTCCCGGCAATCGTTACAGGCTCAGTTGTTATAGCAATCGGACTTTCACTCCTTGGAGTGGGAATCAACTACTTCTGTGGTGGAACAGGCAAAAATGATTACGGCTCACTGCCAAACCTTTTTATTGGAATGGTTGTACTTATAGTAATCGTGCTTCTTAAGCATTTTGCACCATCGCGCAGTATTTTTTCATCATCTGCCATCCTTTTTGGTATCCTGGCAGGATATGTTGTAGCAATCATTATGACACTTACCATGTCACACACAGGTGTGACCGCTGACGGTGTTAAATACACATACTCATGGGTTGTAAACTTTGATGAGGTTAAAAATGCGGCATGGATAGCAGTTCCAAGCTTTATAGGCTTTGGAAAGCTGTCAGATGTGGGAATTTCCTTCCATGCCAATGCAATCATCCCAATCGGCATCATGTTTATCGTTACTGCAATCGAGACAGTTGGCGATATCTCAGCCTGTGTGGAGGGTGGAATGGACAGAGAGGCTACAGATTCAGAGCTTTCAGGCGGTGTTATCTGTGATGGTCTTGGTTCATCATTTGCAGCGCTTTTCGGAGTACTGCCAAATACCTCATTCTCACAGAATGTAGGTCTTGTTTCAATGACAAAGGTTGTCAATAGATTTGCTATTTCAATGGGAGCTATATTCCTCGTTATTTGCGGCTTCTGCCCAAAGATTGGAGCTCTCATGTCAATCATGCCTCAGTCAGTGCTCGGCGGAGCTGCTGTTATGATGTTTGCTTCTATCCTGATTTCGGGAATTGAGCTCATCACAAAGGAGCCAATCGGCAGCCGTGAGATTACAATTATCTCAGTAGCAATCGGTTTAGGCTACGGACTTGGCGCTACAACCGGTGCTACATCACATCTGCCATACTATGTACAGCTTATATTTGGCGGTTCAGGTATCGTGCCTTGCTCACTTTGCGCTATTCTTCTCAATATTATTTTGCCGAAGAAGTCAAAGAACGCGCCATATATGTGGGATATGGACGAGAAAGACGATGTGAAGCGTGTGGATGACTAACGCTTAGGATTTTGAAGCCGTCCGGTGCATTAAGTACACCGGCGGCTTTATTGTTTGTGGGAAAGTATGGAAATATATGGAAAAAGTGATTTCAATAGTGGGCGCAGGTGGCAAGACCACACTCGTTCATAAGCTTGCAAGGGAATATCACAGGAGTGGAAAAGGTGTGCTTGTCACAACAACAACGCACATGTATGTCGAAGCTGACACTGACCTATCCTGCGATTTTTTTGCGTTAAGGGATAAAATAATAAAAGATGGATATTGTATGGCGGGGCATAAAATATCTGAACAGAAAATATCAGAACAGTCAAAGCCAAAGATGTGCGGACTGCCGTATGATTTGCTCGATAAACTGATTAAAGACATGCCACAGGCGTTAGATTATGTTATAATCGAAGCAGATGGAGCAAAGCACCATTCCCTCAAATATCCGGCAGCGGATGAGCCGGTCATATATCCGGGTACCACAGATGTTATCATAGTGCTTGGCACATGGGAAAAGGGCAGGTCATGTAAGGACGTTGTATTTCGATATGAGCTTATGCAAGAGGAGCTTGGAACGGCAGCGGATGCAGTGGTTGATGATTCGATTATAGATACGCTGCGGCAGGTCTATGTCAGAAAGCTGCGCGATAGCGGTTTTGAAGGACGAGTATCGTGCGTTTTTGCGAATGAGCGTGGGTGGTTCTGAATAGTTGCAAATATGGAAATAATAAGGTAACAGGGTAATTAATCAGATGAGCATGAATCAGAGCAATAATCAGATAATAAAGAAAAATTTGTTAATCATATGCCGCGGTGCAGGAGACCTTGCGACCGGCATCATCCACAGACTGCACCGGGCAGGACATAGGGTGATAGCGCTTGAGACAGACTATCCGGCTGCCATACGGCGCCAGGTGTCCTTTTGTGAAGCAGTGTATGATGGGAGCGCAGTTGTAGAGGGTGTGACAGCCAGACTAGTTCCTGCCTTGGCTGATGCAGAGACTGATACAGAGACATATTCAGGGGAAAATGACACACCGGCGGCTCATATTGTATCAGAAAAGTGGGATAGTTCAGCCATCGAAGCTGTGCTTGAAGCCGGAGAGGTCCCGCTTCTTATAGACCAAAAGGGTGAGTCAATTGCACTTTTAAAGCCGGATGTTGTGGTAGATGCCATAATAGCAAAGAAAAATCTGGGCACCACAATCGATACGGCACCGCTTGTGATAGGAGTAGGCCCGGGCTTTACGGCAGGGCAAGACGTGCATCTGGTGATTGAGTCCATGCGTGGGCACAATCTGGCGCGCATCATTACCGATGGCATGGCACAGCCCAACACAGGTGTTCCGGGAAATATCGCCGGCTTCACAAGTGAGCGTGTGATTCACGCTCCGGCGGCAGGATATATTCATGACGTCAGAAAAATCGGAGACATCGTGCAAAAGGGCGATGAGATAGCGCGGATATATCCGGATAAAGAAAGCTATGACAATGCATTGTCTGAATATGTCCCTGTGAATGCTACAATTACAGGCATCATACGAGGCCTTATCCGTGAGGGTTATTATTTCAGGAAAGGCTTCAAGATAGCGGATATCGACCCGCGCGAGAGTGAGATAACAAATTGCTTTACAATCTCTGACAAGGCAAGGAGTATAGCAGGCAGTGTGCTTGAGGCGGTATCGGCATTTGAGCACGGCGTAAAGATTTATTAAATAATAAATGAGGGTAACTATTAAGGTGTTTTAGTGGTTCTGAATAGTTACAGTGAGGATAAATAGATTGACGCAGGAAAACGAATTAGATATCAATAATCAGAAACAAAATAAAGGAAAGCTCACACATTTTAATGAGGCAGGGGAAGCTCACATGGTGGATGTGCATGCAAAGGATGACACATACCGCGTGGCGAAAGCCTGTGGCACGATAAAGGTAAATGGCGCCGTATACAGGGCGGTATCTACGGGCACAGCTAAAAAGGGCGATGTGCTGGCAGTAGCGAGGATTGCGGGAATCATGGGCGCAAAGAACAATTCCATGCTCATTCCGCTCTGTCATGCTATTGCCATGACAAAGTGCGATGTTGAGTTTGAGCTGGATGAAAAAAACAGCAGTATCACGGCAATCTGCACGACAGCCTGTGTGGGAAAAACCGGTGTAGAGATGGAGGCCATGACAGGGGTCAGTGTGGCGCTTCTTACCATATATGATATGTGTAAGGCACTGGACCGTGGCATGGAAATCGGGCAGATACATCTGCTGGAAAAATCCGGTGGCAAGAGCGGACATTACGTTACTGATCACAACTAACAATGTGACCGGCAACGATTACAGCTCATTTAAAATGCTGAGAAGTTAAAAATACACAATTAATCAAGGATAACAGGGTGATGTAATGTATACTGTAGGGATTATAACGATAAGCGATAAAGGCGCAGCGGGCCAAAGAGAGGATAAAAGCGGTCCGAAAATAAAGGAACTGCTTCCCAAAGATAAGTATGATGTGGTTTCATATAAAATAATACCGGATGAGAGGAAACAGATTGCAGACGAGCTTGTCAGGCTGTGTGATGATGTGAAATGCAATCTGGTGCTTACAACCGGAGGTACCGGTTTTTCACCGAGAGATATCACACCGGAAGCTACAATGGATATTGCAGAGCGTAATGCACCGGGTATCGCTGAGGCACTGAGAGCGTACAGCATGAGTCTTACACCTCGAGCCATGCTTGGCAGAGGAGCTTCAGTTATCAGGAAAAATACACTGATAGTCAATCTGCCCGGCAGTGTGAAGGCAGTGTCGGAGAGCATGGATTTTCTGATGGGAAATATAGAGCATGGACTTGATATTTTACTGCAGTATGACAGTGAGTGTGGCCGGTGACAGAAATGCACGGGGTATGGTTTAGGACAGTAACTATTTACAAAAATAATATTTGGAGTGTGGGATTATATGAAGCTTATGAAGACAACGGAGGCAGTCGGACAGGTGCTCTGCCACGATATCACACAGATTATCCCCGGTGTGAAAAAGGATGCGGTTTTTCGCAAGGGGCATATTATAACAAAAGAGGATATACCGGTGCTGCTTAGCGTCGGAAAAGACACCATATATATATGGGAAAATGATGAGACCATGATGCACGAAAATGAGGCAGCAGAGGTGCTTTATCGTATGAGCGCATGTGGAACAAATAGCAATGAGACCGACGCAGAACGTCACTGTGAAGCCGCAGAATCCGGCGCTTTTGGTGGCACCGCAAGTAAAATGCATCCATCCTCTGTAAAGGAAGGCAAGATAGAGGTGATTGCTGACTGTGACGGACTGCTTAAGGTGGACAGCGAAAAGCTGAAAAAGGTCAACTCCTTTGGTGAAATGATGATAGCCACAAGGCACGGCAATACCACTGTGAAAAAGGGTGATAAGCTCGCCGGAACAAGAATCATACCGCTTGTCATAAAAAAGGATAAGCTGGAGGCGGCTTCGCACATATGCGATGACGGACCGATTCTTGATATAAAGCCGTTTGTGGTCAGAAAAGCAGCAATAATCACAACCGGAAACGAAGTGTACCACGGCAGGATACAGGATGCGTTTACCCCTGTCATCGAGAAAAAAATAGCAGAGTTTGGTGCACAGATGATGTTTCATGAGGTGTTTGATGATGATGACCGAAAAATAACAGACGGATGCTTACGTGCAATAGAGGCTGGAGCGGAGATTGTATTCTGCACAGGAGGAATGAGCGTGGATCCTGATGATAAAACACCGCTTGCCATAAAAAATACAGGCGCGCGGATCGTGTCGTACGGTTCACCGGTGCTGCCGGGAGCCATGTTTTTGCTGTCGTACTATGATGCAGGTGACAGGCTGGTGCCGATATGTGGACTGCCTGGCTGCGCCATGTACAACAAGCGCACGATATTTGATATTGTATTGCCGAGGCTTATGGCGTGTGATATGATTTTGGCAGATGAGCTTGCCGGACTTGGAGAAGGCGGACTCTGCCTGAATTGTGATGTCTGCACGTTTCCTAACTGCGGTTTCGGGAAGGGCTTTTAATATGCGCGATAGATTTGGCAGAGAGATTGACTACATGCGCATATCGGTGATAGATAGCTGTAATCTGAACTGTTATTATTGCAACCCACAGGACAATAATAAAAATTGTCAGGCAATAAATATACTTAGCGTAAAAAAGGTGCTTTGCATAGTCCGAGCAGCCACAAGGATTGGAATCACGCATTTTCGTCTGACAGGCGGTGAGCCGCTTCTGCATCCGCAGATTGATGAGATGGTTTCACAAATCAAAAAGATACCCGGTGTCAGGAGTGTATCGCTCACCACAAACGCAGTACTGCTTGCGCAGCATGCAAAGCAGCTTAAGGAAGCCGGCATAGACAGTATAAATGTGAGCCTGGACACGATAGATGCGTCAGAATATGAACATATCACAAAAAAACCGCTGCTTGATAAAGTGGAGCATGGAATCGATGCTGCCATAGAGTGTGGAATAAGAGTGAAAATCAATGTGGTGCTCACACCGCAGACAGATGTGGTGGCTCTCACACGGTATGCTTCAAAAAAAGGCACAGATATCCGTTTTATAGAGATGATGCCGGTAGGTGAAGGGCATACCAACGGAGTCGAGCCGTATGAGAAGGTTATTGGCGCACTTTTAGAAGTATATGGATCTCCTTGCCATATAGATACTGAAAATAGAAAAGAAATTAATTCGGGATATAATAATGCGGATAACGGTCCGGCAGAGTATTACAGTTTTCATGGACTTAATATCAGAGTAGGGCTGATTCAGGCAATCCATGGGAAGTTCTGCGATACCTGCAACCGCATACGTGTTACGGCTGACGGCAGGCTTATGCCATGCCTGGGAAGCTGCGTGACGATGGATTTAGTACCTGATTCATGCGAATTTACAGATGATTTGGAAAAAGATTTTGTAATAGTTCAGGCACTAAAGGATGCCATAAAGGCAAAGCCAGGGTGTCACAATTTTAATGATAATGCAGTGATATATACAAAAACTACAGAGACAAAGACTGTAGAGACAAAGGCTACAGAGCTGAAAGCTGCGGAAGTAAATGCAGCAAGAAATATGAGCCGGATAGGAGGCTGATAGCAAATCATGGGAAAGCTTCTTGCAATCAATATAAGCAAAGAGAGAGGAACTGAAAAGAGAGAGGTGCCACAGGCGGAGCTTGTTGCAGACTATGGCATCATGGGAGATGCACATGCCGGAAAGTGGCACAGGCAGGTCAGCCTGCTTTCCGCAGAGAAAATAGATGCCTTCAGGGCAAGAGGAGCGCAGATAGACAACGGCGCATTTGGCGAAAATTTAATTATATCAGGATTTGATTTCAAGAATTTACCGCTTGGAACACGCTTTTGCATAGGAGATGCTATTCTGGAGATGACGCAGATAGGTAAGCAGTGTCATTCGCATTGTGCTATCTACAAGAGGATGGGCGAGTGCATTATGCCAAAGGAGGGCGTGTTTGCAGTAGTCATAAGAGGTGGTCAGATTCATACCGGTGACGAGGTGAAGCTGATTCCGGCAAACATATATGCTTCGATAAAGGACAGACCGGCGGACAGCCGCTGTGAGCTGTTGACAGTCATAGAAGGAGCACATGCCGGTGAAAAGGCGCTTTATATAGATGGCAGAATAAGAGTGGCATCAGGCAGTGCATGGGCAGATGAAATAAATGACAATGATAATTCCATTGTGATGTTTAAACAGCAGATAGGCAGCAGACCACGCCTCATAATCTGCGGAGGAGGTCATGTATCGGCGGCACTTGTACGCATGGCATCGCTTTTGGCCTTTGACATATGGGTGATAGAGGACAGACCTCTGTTTGCCGATAATGCAAAGCGCCAAGGAGCAGACCATGTAATTTGCGGCGATTATAAAAAAACTCTCGCCAGGCTGGAGCCACAGGCAGATGATTACTATGTATGCATGACAAGAGGCCATCGCTTTGATATGGAGTGTCTTACAGAGATATTCAGAAAGCCATACGCCTATGTGGGGATGATGGGCTCAAAGAAAAGAGCTGCCATAGTAAAAAAAGACCTTGAAGAATCGGGATTTTCACAGGAAACCATATCCGGATTACATTCTCCGATAGGCCTTGCAATAGGTGGACAGACACCGGAGGAAATTGCGCTTTCGGTGATAAGTGAGATAGTAAAGTGCAAAAATGAGCGTACCGGCTGCACACAGGTGGATAACGAAGTGCTTGATGCACTTATTGAGGCATCAGATGGGAAGTATATACTGTGTACCATCATAAAAAAGAATGGCAGTGCACCGCGCGGAGTCGGAACACAGATGCTCGTGAGCTCAGACAATCGGATCATCGGAACTATAGGCGGCGGTTGTGCGGAGGCAGAGGTTATAAGCCATTGCAGGAGACTGTTTCGCAAGCAGGAGTTCAAATGCGGTTTGATGGATGTGAGCATGAACACTGACGATGCCGAGAAAGAGGGCATGGTGTGCGGAGGCAGTATTTCGGTGCTGCTGGAGCAGATTGGATGATGAAATTATCATATATTAATAAATCAAGATAAGCTGAATATGAACATTAATCGCATGCATATTTAATTTAAATAAAGGAAAAGAAAGGTTAAAAGTATGAGCTTAAGAATAGCGACAGGTACTGACGGATCAGCAAAGGAGTGCAAGGGCTTAAAGAGAAAATTTAAAGCATATGCAGGACTTGCGTTTGGACTTATCCTTATAGCAGGACTTCTTGCGGGCTGTGGAAAAAAGGATACAGCAGATGCAGATGTCGATTTATCAATTTTTGCGGCAAAGAGCTTAAACGGTGTTATGGATGAAATTTGTGCAGCCTACACCAAGGCGCATCCAAATGTAAACTTCCAAAACAACTATGACAGCTCCGGAACTCTGATGGCACAGATTAAAGAGGGTGCGAAGTGCAACATCTTTTTCTCAGCAGGAGTGGCACAGATGGATGAGCTTCAGAATGGCTACGACGGAGGAAGCGTGGTGGATGGTACTCGTGTTGACCTGTTAAATAATCAGGTATGCCTTGTTACATGGAAAGGCAGCGATACCAAAGTAACAGATTTTT
>OHKZ01001004.1_pt1 | contig 10152 bp, 10 predicted proteins | sample 1569011 | NCBI WGS metagenome assembly OHKZ01 (sample SAMEA3879564, study PRJEB24766) | human gut metagenome | biome: human-associated habitat; feature: feces | place: USA | collected 1985/1987
GCCGCCAGTATTCCAGCGTTTCGGGACTGCCCCAGTCGGTAGTGGGAACGGCGTTGAACACAAACTTTCCGTCTGCGTCCCGGATACGGTTGCCGTCCTCGTCCAGCTCATACACCCGGCGTTGCTTTAGTCCCCATTTGCCGTTCTGCTCGATGGGGCGGATGGGGCAAAGCACATGAAAATGCGGGTTTGGTATGCCGCCGTCCTCCCGGTCTGGCTGGTGTACGGCGAAGTCAACCACCATGCCCCGGCTCACAAAGTTCTCCAACAAAAATTGCCTTGCAAGAGCGATGTTTTCCTCAAGGGAAAATTCATTCTGCAAGGCAATGTCAAAGCTGTATGCAAGCTGGGCGTTCTTTCCACGCTCGGCTTTTTCCACGGCGTTCCATAGGGTCTGGCGGTCTGCGTATTCGGGCGGTGCATGGGACGGCAGGAAAATGTCAGAGCAGATCACGCCGCCCTTGCGGGTGTAGTCGCTGTATTCGCCGTAATACTCGCTATACAATCGCTCCCCGGCACGGTAGGCGGCAGAAGCAATAGCGGACTGTCCTGCGCTTCGCTTAGTCTGCGTGACGCTCAGATGAAATAGTGCCATCGGCTTTCAGCTCCTTTTCTCTGTTCGCTTGGTTGGTGTGAGTAATCGCCATGTGCCGGACGGCTCGCTGGACTTCGGACAGAGAAAAGATGTGTTCCATCAGCTCTGTCATTTCGGTGCGTGTGAGATCTTTGACCTCCGGGGCAAGGCTCTCAATCGTGCCGCCCAGATTGCAAAGGCGGTGGGTGCGCTTGGTGCGTTCGCCTTTCTCCAGATACTTCTTTCTGTTCTCCAGACGCTCCAGCTTGTGCTTCTCCTGTGCAAGCTGCGTCTCAGCTCGTTCCTTTTCGGCTCGAAGCTGATCGAGGGTTTTCGGTTTTGTCATTGTGATTGACCTCCTTTTTTGATTTTTGGGATAAAAAAAGACCGTCAACTTTTCGCACATTGCGACCAGTCAACGGTCTGATTTTCGGTATTTATTTTTCCAAACTTGCTGGCGGCGAACAGCATTTCATGCTGTTTGCGGACGGCAAGTCCACAAGGGATAGACGCACAAGCGTCGCAAGGGAGTGTAGCTCCCTTGACGGAACGAAGTGACGAAACATTTTCGGTCAAGCAGTTTTTCTCTGCTGACCGGGAATGAAGCTCCGCAGGACGCACATACTCCCGATAGGAGAGTATAGAAGTGCGCCCTTTAGTTCCTAAAGGGATTTTCTTCTGACCCAAATTACATAAAATGTAGATCAAGACATTTCTAAGAGGTACTCTCAGATTTTCACAACATAAGGTTCATCTTCAATAATACCCTGATCGTGGGTAACAATGATAACCGTTTTACCTTCTTCATTGAGTTCGTGCAATAACCTCATAACAATATCTCTATTTTTCTTGTCAAGTGAGCCAGTAGGTTCATCTGCCAAAACAACAGAACATTTTTTCATCATAAGACGAGCTAAAGCAACTCTCTGTTGTTCACCACCGGAAAGCTGATAAACTTTTTTGTTAACTTCCTTTGATAACCCCACACGATTAAGAGCTTCTTTAAGTGATACTTTAGTTCGGCTTGATTTTTTAATCAAACTTAAATTTTCTTTAACTGTCTTATTTTCAAGCAGTGCAAAATTCTGAAAAAGAAACCCCACTGTATCCGCAAAAAAACTGTTTTTATTTTTAAGCCGGGTAATATTCAGCCCTTCGATTATGATACTGCCGCTATCCGGCTTTTCGATACCACCAATCATATTGAGCAAAGTGCTTTTTCCACTGCCGCTATCCCCGCTGATTACTACAAAACTTCCATCCGGAATTTCCAAATTAAAGTTGGAGAAAATTATTTTCTCTCCAAATGCTTTATTTAAGCCACGAATTATAATCATAAACATCCACCTTTCAAGGACTTTGAGATATTTGTTTTTTCAACCCATATAACATTTGTGAAAATGATTGCCATTTCAATAATGGTGAGCAATGCTCCAACCAGTAAAGCAATCCCGACACTTGCGTTAGATATAAAAAGCGAAACAATGCAAATCAATATCACAACGGCTATATTTTCTAAGAGATTAACGGAAATAAATCTTTTGTGCCTTTCATAAAAGCGATAGCCCAAAACCTTTTTGAGGGAGATTTCCATCGCATTAAGTCTAAATTCCATTTTCACTTCAGATATGATGATAGCGATATCTAACAGCAATACTAATACGCAAAGAGAGCTTATAAAGCCAATCAGTTTCACGAGGAAACTATGACTATAAGTATAATCCTCCCCGACATTCGTCAGCATAAAATAGTGTGGACCAAGCTGTTCTGCATATTTTTTCGCAGCATTACGAATTGTGCTTTCATCGCATCCGTAGATCACCTCACCATTATATGTTCCTGTTTCGATATAACTTCCATTCAAAGCAACAGCCTCATTTGCCTGATAAATAACAATCGGATTTGTTGCTCTTGACAATCCGTCAATAGCCTCTTCTCTGTTCGAATTGAGATAATAAAATTGCTCTCTGCCAGAATATTCTTTATAAACAACACGCAGTTCTTCTGCATTTTGGGTAAGAGAGTCAATTTCCTCTTTTGCGATATCTTTGTATGATTCCGCATTTTTTCCCTTTGGCACGAAGACCACGATATCCTCTTTTTCATCATCTTCAGTAAGCATATCAGAAAACCCTTGCAGCATATCTCTGGCATTATGATTTACAAAAATATAATTATCCGTATCGCTTATCCGGCTGCCTATGCAGACCACCGGATTTATAGTGTTGTATTCATTTTCGTAAAGGTCATTCCAAAATTCGCTCTCTTTGGATTCCTCCTCATTTTCTTCAAAAGGAGGTTCAATCTGCATAACTCCAAAATAGTAATCATTATAATGATTTTCTAAAAGAGTAGTGTTTGTAAGTAAATTACCTTGAATGCTACTGAGATTTGTAGTTATTGTAAAAATCGTCATAGCAGTAGCAAATACTTTAAGACCGTTCAGAAGATAAAACATACCTTTTTTATCTGAAGCATTGGCAAAGGCTTTTTTTACATCAAAGCGGACAAAAGCAGCATAAGGAATTACGGAAAGAACTGCTCCGGCACAATACACTGCCAAAATGAGATGATCTTCATACGCTCCCGATATAAATTGAGAAACAAGCAACTTTGCTAAGACGAATAATGCAGCATATGAAATCATATCAGCCACTACAGCTTTTAGAGCAATCACAGCAGCATTTTCGCCCAGAGAAGCTCGTACAACTACTTCCTTTTGTCTGCGTATCACCTCAATCATATTAAGTACAATCATCAATATGGCAACCAGGCCCCAAACAATGAACATCATATCAGTTTCGGTTGATTGCCAAAACTCTGGCTGCGATATAGAATATTCTTTTGCCAAATCTTGATATGTGGCAATAATGTCATCATCGTCACCGATATAGCTGACCATTATTTCCTGTCCATTGCCTGTGTTTTTTGCTTCTCTAAAATCTTCAAATTCTATTACGGTGATTCCGCCTATCAAAGCCGTATATGTTTTTTCCTCAATATCCATTGTGCTTTTAAGACTATCCCGAACAACGGTATCATCACCATAAATATAAAGTCTTGTCTGATAATTAGAAACTCTCTGATTAAAAGTCGAAAAAATATGAACACCATGCTTCTCAGCTGTATCTTCTGCATTGGCTAAAAATGAATCCATATCGTCATTAGTAGTTGTGTATCTGGACGATAAATAATAAGCACCATTAAAGTTCCAGAGCATATTTTGATATACTTCAGCTTGCATAACAAAAGCAAAAATAATCGTAATCAACAGCAATATATTTCTTATATGTTTCATTTAAAATTCTTAAACCTCCTTTGAATAGGTAACAGACACACGATTGCCCAAAATACTAATATGGATTTTTTCATACAACCACATTCTCTTGTTAGATTCTAATTTTCCGTTTTCTTTATTCGCATAAATTGTACCATAAAACTCGTGAACAATTCTACCGCAACTTTGGACTACATGAGAAAAGTCCGAACAGTTTTCTGCCCGGACTTCCTCGCTCAATCATAAATCAATTCCACTTTCACAATCTCCTCTGCCTGTGCCTTGCAAGCGTTCATCTGCCGCACCCATTCCATTTGGTTTTCGGCTTTCAGTTGCTCGGTCACGCCGTTTTGCTCTGCCAGTGACCGCACGATCAGCTCCATGCGGTTTCGTGCCGCTTCGTCAATCTCGGCGCAATGCTCAAAGAGCTTGTCGGATAGCACCAGTTCATTGAACAGTATCGGACGGTGCATTTCCAGATACGCCTTGCGAAGTCTGCCGTAGTGTCCGAGGGGCTTGGTCTTGCGGATAACGATGTTCGGGATAAGATAATCGCCGTTCTGTGTGTAAGTGATATTCATGCTGTTTGTACTCCTTTCATCGGCTCTCTCTGCGGTAAACTGCTGACAGGGACGAACACGCCCTTTGCAATGTCCTCTGCACGAATGGCGGCTTTCTTGGCTTCGATTTCTGCCTTTTTCCGCTCCTTGATTTTATCCTCGTATCGCTTCTGCGCTCCGCTGGCTTTACGCTTCAAGTAGTTCTGATGAAGTCTGTCCTTGCGTTCCTCTCGCTTGCGGATTTCTTCTAATTCCTCCGGGGTCAGCTCCACTTCTCCAAACGCCGGGGGAACGAAACGCCCAACAAAATTGAAGTAAATCTCAACCTCCTGTGTGGTCTGTATACTTCCTTTGCGGTCACGCTCATGCACAAGAATTTTCTCGATAAACTCGTTGAGCATGGCAATGGTCAGCTTGTCGAAGTTCTCATATTTGTCAATCAGAGCGATAAAACGGTCAGCGTCCTTTTCGTGCTTCTCATAGCTCTTGACAGCCTTTTCCAGAACAGAGATTTCAGCGGTAAGCTCGGACTGTTCCTTTTCGTATTGAGCGTCCAGAGTGGCGTATCTGCTGTCGGACAGCTTGCCTAAAATGTTGTCCTCATAGATTTTGCAGAGCAGGACTTCCAGCTCGGAAACTCTCTGCTTTGCTGTGGCAAGGCGTGTCCGCTGTTTCCTGACCTCTGCCGTCTGCTGGCTGGACTGTGCTTCCTGCACCACACGGACAAACTCGGCTCTGTCATGCTTGGCATATTCGGCAATAGCTTTGAGCATTTCGGAAACAAGGGACAGTACCACATCTTCATTGATACGGTGCTGTGTCGTGCAGAGCTTTCCAACTGGGACTTTGCTGTATTGGGAACAGGTATATTGAGAAATACGCTTGCCGTTGTTGGTACGGTGGACATACATCTTGCCGCCGCAATCGGCACAATAAAGCAAGCCTGTGAGGGGAGCTGCTTCGCCCCAGCCGTCCGGGTAGCGTCTGACATTCCCACGGATTTTCTGCACAAGGTCAAAGGTCTGCTGGTCAATGATAGGCTCATGGGTATTCTCGAAAATTGTCCATTCGTCCTCCGGGACATAATGGCTTTTCTTGTCCTTGAAGTGCTTTCGGGTCTTGAAATTGATGGTGTGTCCCAGATATTCACGCTTTTCAAGAAGGTTGCAGATGGTGGAAGAACCCCAGCCGTACACATCTTTGAAAGTCTTATTCTTGTTCACGCCCTCGCCGTGCTGGGCAAGGTAAGCGGACGGAATGAGGATTTTTTCTTCTTTCAGCTTGCTGGCGATCTGATACGGACCGTAGCCCTCAATCGTCATGGCAAAGATACGCTTGACCACCTCTGCGGCTTCGGGGTCAACCAACCATTGGTCTCTGGCTTCGTTCCAGAGATAGCCGTAAATGACTGTGCCTGTGAGGTGCTTGCCGGACTTGCCTTTGGACTGGAAAGTGGAACGGATTTTACGGCTGGTGTCTCTGGCGTAATACTCGTTCATAATGTTGCGGAAAGGGGTAAAATCATCGTCCCCTCTGGCACTGTCCACGCCGTCATTGATGGCGATAAGGCGAACGCCACGCTGACGCAGGATTTCCATAATCTGACCGACTTTCAGATAGTCACGACCCATGCGACTCATGTCCTTGATGCACAGATACTCCACATTCCCGGCTTCCACTTCTTTCATCATTGCTAAAAATCCGGGACGGTCAAAGCAAGTACCACTAATGCCATCGTCCGTGAAATGGACAATGTTTGTAAAGCCCTGCCGTGCGGCGAACTCCTCCAACATTGCCTTTTGATTGGATATAGAATTGCTCTCACGCTGTTGGTCATCATCTTTGCCAAAGTCATCACGGCTCAGTCGTTCGTACAGAGCTGTGATTTTCTCATTTTTTCTCATAACTTGCGCTCCTTTCTTCGGTTTTAGGTTGTGTGTTCTAAGAGACTTCCCAACCGCTTGATTAAGAAGTCTTTTAGAGCATACAACACCCGCCGCAAGTTTGTATTTTTTATACTGGCGTAAGGCGAAGTGGTCCGGGTCTTTCTGTTCCAGTGCGTCAAAGAGAAGGTCAACGGCATTTTTGAAACTTTCGTCATCCTCCCGGACCTCCATAGCGTTTATCATTTCTACCAGAGTGGAAAAATTCTGCTCGTTTGTGGGGGCCTCATAATAGATATAGCCGATCAATGCTGTGTAAAGCAAAGTTTCGGCCTTGACCCAGAAATCGTCGCCGGATTTTCCTTCTCCTTTGGTATTTGCGATCAGCACCGTTACCAGTTTCAGAATATCCTTCTCATTGTGAATGTAAGCAAAAGGGTTATAGTGCATACTTTTTGAAAAATTGATCGTATTGAATACCTTGATCTTATAAGGCTCATACACGATTTTTCCATTCTTTCCCCGGACCGGGTTGCCGTCCTTATCCAGTTTCGGTGTGCCGCGGCTTAACAGCTTTCCCACCTCAATCAAGACCGTACCTTTCGGATCGGTGACGACATAGGAGCTGTGCATCTGCATAAGATTGGGCTTGATAAAAAATCTCGTCTTGCCAGAGCCGGAACCACCGACTACCAGCACATTTTTATTGCGGGCATGGGCCGGATTCTTCGGCCTGCCGGACATCATAAGCCCCTCGGTCTGTGTCAGGATGATGTTGTTCTCCGGTTTCGGGTCCATAAAAGGAGCTATATCTGTTTTATTTCCCCAACGCGCAGAACCATACTCCACATTTTTGCGGTACTTTTTCGCGTCCTTTCCTTTGAGATAGACAGCCAGCCGCACAATCACCGCACCGCATAATCCCACCAGCCAGTCCAGCGCCGCACCGGGCCACATACTCTGAAAAGCCAGTGAGAAACCTTCGGAAAGCCCTAATAATTTCTGTGAGGCGTCCGCTCCGGGGGCAAGGCGAACCGCCTCGCCCAGCTTCGCAAATACCAGAAGGAACAGAAGATAGGGCAGGTGGAGGATCACCTGCTTTTTCAGGGCATCGGTATCTATCTTCATCGTTCCGGGCCTCCGTGTTCCTTGTTTTTCACCCGGTCACGGCCAAGCGCCTGCGCCAGCTCCTTGAATTTATGAAGCTGGGAGAGCAGCGAAGGTCTCTGTGTACGGGTAAGGTCTTTCCGGGTATATTCCTTAAAAGCCGCTGTCAGCGCGTCCGCCTGGTTTGCCTTGAAATAGACCGTCCACTTCGGTGGATCGGTCCCCAGCTCTTTTTCAATATGGTAGCGGACCTGGTGTTTCCTGGCGTACCGCTCAAAAGAGCGGATTCTGCCGGACACTTCAATGGTATTGGCTCCAGGGTCTTTATAGGTCAGCCGTTTCATGCTGTTCCTGCCGACTTTCGGGGTAGTGCGTTCCTGCTCCATTTTCCTGAGCACAGCGGCAATCGCAGAACGCAGCACCCGCCCGGACAGCTTTGCCGCCTGGATGGAGACCGAAACGGTCCGCTGTTCCAATTCTTCCTGCATGTGCATCCTCCTTCCTGATAGAATCTGTAATAACAAATAGGAAATAACTGTTTAACGAGCGTCCCCGATCACCTGCTGGCGCGGGGTATGTTCAAAGGCTTTTGCCGCCTGATCCACCTGGATTTTCGCATGTTTCAAAAGCGTCTTGATGATCGTAGCCGGGCGTTCCTGTTCCTCCAGATGATCGACCATCCCTTTGCACTCATCCGGGAGGTATGCCGCCATATCTTTCAACACATCGGAAAAGTTACCCATAAAGCCCCAGCAGCTATCCGTGAGTTCGCCGTTTTTGTAAAGCTCAAATCCGTAGCACTCGCCCCGCAGGTAGGAATCATAAGCGGCCACTTCGCTGCGCATCAGATCCTCCGCCTTTTTCCGAAGGGCGCCGGTCATTTTTTCGTCGCCGAACTCTTTTAGGGCATCCTCTTTGGAAACATAAATCCATCCCACCTGCCCGCTGTCCCAGGGATCATTGAAACTTGTGGTCTGCATGGCAAGGCCGCTGTGATCCATCAGATAAAGGGGCAGCGTAATGTATTTTTCGGAGATCACCTTCAGCATGGCGTCATCAACCGCCTGTTCCTCCGTCTTGGGCCCGTGCCGGAACCGGCTGCTCACAATGTTCACCATGTGTTCATAGCGTTTCAGACCCGCTTCATCATGTCCCACGGTATCTAAATACATCTCCCGCAGGAAATCGTCTTTATCCATGTAATTGTGGCTGTCACCCAGTGCGTAGCGGGAGTGGAAGCAGACCATCGTTCCAAAATGCTCGTCTACCTCACGGGGAGAGATTAAAATATCGTCCGGCTGCACCATCAGGGCATAGGGACCTTCTACTGCCATCAGCATAAGCTATCAGCTCCTTTCCGGCTCTCTGGGCCTTTTATCCGGCGCTTTCGGCTCTGTCTGCGCTGCCTGTTTCCTTGCATTGTCAAGCTGTTCCCGCACCGAAACATCCCGCCTGGCCTCCGGTGCCCCTGCGTCAAAGAAGCCCGGCAGCTCCTTGAAGCCGATACTGTCCACGTAATATGCGGCGTCCGCGCCATTCTCATGCAGGACCACCACATCGGAAACGGAAAGGGAGTGGCCCCTGAAATCTTCCGGGTGGTCGATATTAAAACGCCTGTAAATATCCTCCAGTGTTTCGCCCGGTTCCCGCTGCATTGCATAGACCATCTGGTAATGATCCCGGTCTACGGAAAGCCCTTTACTTTCCAGCCAGTCCAGGGACATAAAACGGAGGTTGTCTGCATTGTCTGATAAGTCAAGCTGGTAAACGGAATAAGCGCTGATCCCATACTCTTTTTCATAGGAAGAAATACGCGCTAAAAGCGGCGCTGTTTCTTCCTCCATGTGTTCCTCACGCTCAAATGCCGCCAGCCTCATGCGGATTTTTCCGGTATCTCCTGAAAGCAGCTCGTCCGCCATGCGCTCTTTCTCTGCATGGGAATCCGGGTACAGGTCTGCATAGGCCCCGCTGTTCTGCCTGAAAAATTCATCCAGATCAAAGGCCAAATCCGTGGTGTCGTCAAGCCTTATGTCATCCCCGTCCGGTTCCTCCATGACAGGGGCCGGCTGCTTCTTTTCCTCCGGCGGGAGGGGCTGCTTCACCGCAACGATCTCACCCGCCAGCCGGTAAAATTTTTCCGGATATTTGAACTGTTCCTTATACTGATCCATAAAGTAATCGGGAAGGTCGGTAAAACTTTCCCGCCATGATCTCGATCATTTCGCCGTCCTCATTATAAATTGCCCTGTTCAGGGGCAGCCCGTTTATTTTCCCTTCATCATTGCAGACAATCGCGACAGGCTCCGCATAAGGGTAGTAGCCCTCTATGCCTCCCCCGACTGCCTCCTGCATGGATTCAAGGCTGCCGTCAAGCTCGGCCTCATAAGGCGCTTTCCCAGGCTCTATCATCAACACTTTCAAATCTGCATATCCTCCTTCTTTTTATTTGCCACACCAGGAGCAGCAGGTGTTTTCTCCTGTGTTTTGGCCGCAGACAGCTTTTCCAGCACGGAAGGTTTCTCCGGCTTTTCAGGCATAGAAATACCGCCATCCGAAACTTCGGCGGCGGCGCAGTCTGTTTTTGCCGGTTCCTGCCCCTCCACTGTGTACCCTGGCAGGAGCGTTCCATACACGGTAAAATGGTGCTCATACTGTTTGGGTATCTGCGGGGAAATTTCCGTAAACAAATGAGAATAGGCTTTTTTCCGTCCTTCCAGATACTTTTCAGCGGCGGCTTTGTCTGTGTAGCGT
>OHKZ01001021.1_pt1 | contig 9998 bp, 7 predicted proteins | sample 1569011 | NCBI WGS metagenome assembly OHKZ01 (sample SAMEA3879564, study PRJEB24766) | human gut metagenome | biome: human-associated habitat; feature: feces | place: USA | collected 1985/1987
AAGACCTGCAATCTTGCCGGCATCCTTTGTAGCCTGACGCTGAGCATCGTTGAAGTAAGCTGGTACTGTGATAACTGCCTCCGTAACCTTCTCACCAAGGTATCCCTCTGCATCAGCCTTTAACTTCTGAAGTACCATAGCTGAAATCTGCTGTGGGCTGTAGCTCTTGTCATCAATCTGCACCTTGTAATCTGTACCCATATGTCTCTTGATAGAAGAAATTGTCTTCTCAGCATTTGTAACTGCCTGACGCTTTGCAGGCTCACCGATAAGTCTCTCTCCTGTCTTTGTGAAAGCAACTACTGAAGGTGTGGTTCTTGCACCCTCCTGGTTTGCTATAACTGTAGGTTTTCCACCTTCCATAACTGCTACGCAGCTGTTTGTTGTTCCTAAATCAATACCAATGATTTTGCCCATTTTATTTTCCTCCTATTAAATATAGTGTTTTTACCTGTTTAATATATTTGTAACCATCCGTTGTCTCACATGAATCCCTTAAATGCTGTCTGCATTCATATAAATCTGATTCACTGTCATGCCGGATAGATGTACACATCATTACTGTACTACCGATACCATGCTGTGGCGTACCACTGAATCCTTGTACTTCTGAAGCTCCTGTGCTACGGTGCCTGACTCAAGCTCATCATTTTCAACCTGCATCACTGCATTGTGGAAATCAGGATCAAACTCCTGTCCTACGCACTCTATTGGCTTTACACCTGCAGCATCAAGCTCTGTGAGCATCTGCTTGTAGACCTTATCCATACCTGTGATAAAAGGATCATCCTTCTTATCATCCGGTACTGCTGCAAGACCTCTCTCGAAATTGTCGATTACAGGAAGGATTTTCTCAATTATTGTCTTTGCTCCCATGTCAAACATCTGGGATTTTTCCTTCTCACTTCTCTTGCGGAAGTTCTCGAACTCTGCCATCTGTCTTTTCAGACGGTCGTTAAGTTCTTCTATCTGCTCGTCCTTCTTGTCTTTTTTCTTTTTCTTGAAGAGGCCTTTCTTTTCATCTGACTTTTCATCTGCTTTTGCATCTGCATCAGCTGAAGCATCATCATCTGATTCAGTTTCATTCATATCTGTATCTTTTGCTTCTTCGGCTGCCTGAGTGCTTTCCTCATCAGCTCCTTCAATCTCTATCTCTTCTGCTTTGTTTTCTGCAGTCTCATTGTCGATTGCTTCTTTTTTAATATCCTCTGGCATTTTTGACCACCTTCCTATGTTTCATCCTCAGACTTCTTATAAATTCCATCTAACTGGGATTTAAGAGTCTTTAGATTATCCATTACTTTTTCATAATCCATGCGCTTTGGTCCGACAATTCCTATCGTGCCCTTTACGCCCTCACCCAGATCATATGTCGCAGTGACAACACTGCAGTCCTTCATGGTCTGGATTGGAGATTCATTTCCTATATAAACCTGAATGCCTGTTCCATTGTCCTTCTTCTCGGAATCGGATAGGGATTCAGTAACAAGGCTTGCTAGCTCTTCCTTTTCCTCAAATGCTGACAAAAGTGTCGCTGCATTATTGGAATCCGAAAGCTCAGGATACTTCAGTATATTTGTCGCTCCGCTGGTGTAAATCTTAAGATCCTCACTCTCCGCGAAGGTCTGTGCCAATGCATCAATCACATCAGAGACAATTCCTGAATGAATACCGGCGCGTTCCTTTATGCTTGCAATGTTTCCAAGATTAATCTCGTTCATTGCGAGTCCGTTTAATGAGGTGTTAAGCAGAATGTTGAGCTTAAGTATCGTCTCATTGTCAAGCGGCTCATATAAATCAAGCATCTTGTTTCTGACCATATTATTGTTCATAACAATTACTGCAAGCAGGTGCTGGTCGTCAACCTGTGAAAGCTGGATGAATTTCACTTTGTTGTGATTGACATCCGGTGCAGAAACAAGTGTGGCATAATTGGTATTGTTTGCAAGTACCTTTGCCGCCTGCTTTAACACCTGCTCCATCTTCTCGGTATTTTCAATGACCAGCTCCTTCATATCAGAAAGCTCTTTTTCCTTCTTATCATTGGTCTCTATAAGATGGTCTACATATAATCTGTAGCCCTTATCCGAAGGAATTCTTCCTGCTGAGGTATGTGGCTGTACTATATAGCCCATCTCCTCTAAGTCACTCATCTCATTTCTGATTGTTGCCGAGCTCAGATTAAGATCTGTATATTTTGAAATTGTACGTGAGCCAACCGGCTCTCCTGTGGCGAGATAATTGCGGATGATTGCATCCAGTATGGTAAGCTGTCTCTCGCTCAATTCTAGTTCTTTGTTTTCATTTTCCATTGGTCACACGCTCCATCTGAAGTATGCTTTTAATTTGTTAGCACTCTGTATTTTGGAGTGCTAATTTTTTATCTGTACATAACATACCACCACCTATTAGCAATGTCAACCCTCGAGTGCTAATTTTTTTAATAAAATTTTTGAAACCCTTGATTTTACTAGGGTTTCAGGCTTTATAAATTTTCTATTAAATTGATTTTAGTGGTTAATTCAGTTATTATTCCTAATCAAAATCTGTATGATTTTATCATAATTTTCCGGTCTGTGTGGAAACGTACAGTCTGTGCATACCTTGATTTTTTTGCCATTCTTCTCTATGTAGGTCTTACTTCCGGGACAGTTTGGCATACTATACATAGGACAATAACAAAACAGACAATTAAAGTCATCCAAAAGTCCCTTGTGACACGGAAAATATTTGCAATCTTTGTTTTTAAAGTATTTATAAGAGTTTTCCATTTTTATTCCTTCTATATTCATATGCTTTTCTCACAAAGCTCTCTGCAAAATGCGGATTTGACGGATAATACAGGTGCGGAAATCCAAGCCAGTAATTATCATGGCTTATCACGCAGTCGTAGCTTCTGCCTGTGGCCGGCTTGGTCGCAATACAATCGGCTCCGTTATCGGTGCTGTCGTAATAATGAAATTCATGCGCCTTTATTTTTTCATTTGGCGGTAGAAAATTGCTATGCTTTTCCGCAAGCTCAATATATCCGAACCTGACCAGCTTTCCCTTAAAATGACACCCACCATCCAGTGCCCCCACAAGCTGCGACTTATTCATATCATTTTGTATATCTGCTTTGTTTTGTATATCTGCTTTATTTTGTACATCAGCCTTGTTTTGCTCCTCTGTATCATCACAGATGTTACGGATATATGTGTGAAGATACATAAATCCTCCACACTCTGCAACCGTCGGCATTCCGGCTCTAAAAGCTTTTTTTATAGCATTCAGCATAGATACGTTTTTACTCAATTCCTTTGCATACAGCTCCGGATAACCGCCTCCAAGCAGCATTGCATCACAATCCTCTGGAAAGCTGGTATCGTGCAGTGGCGAAAAATACAGTAATTGTGCTCCGCATTTTTCGAGCATTCTTAGGTTATCTTCATAATAAAAACAAAATGCTTCGTCCATGGCAACAGCTATGTTTACGGTATTATTTTGGTCTTGAAGCCTCATCAGCTCTGCATTTTTTAAGGTTTGACGCTTATCTTCATCTGCATTTTCGCTGTCACCGATTTCATCTGCCGCTTCTGCTATATCTATAAACAAATCCATATCTATTGTCTTTTTTAGCCTGTCGGCAGTTTCATTGAGCTGTTTTTTTATATCTGAAAGCTCATCCGGCATGACAAGCCCCAGATGTCTGCTTGAAAGCCCGATATCCTTCTGTTCCGGAAAATATCCGACTACTTTTACGGAAAGCTCCTTCTCTATCAGAGGCTTTATGATTTCATAATAGCCCTTCGACATCCGATTAAGCAGAACCCCCTTAATCAAGTGGTGCGTGTCATACTGCAAAAAACCGGCTATAAGAGCAAGCACTGACTTTCCCATGCCCTTTGCGTCCACCACGAGTATTATCGGAGTCTGCGTCACCTTTGCCAGATGGTATGACGAACCCTGCTCATATATTCCGCCAAGCCCGTCATATAATCCCATCACGCCCTCAAGCACCGCAAAATCACCATCGGCTCTTTCATCTAAGAAAAGCTGCACTGTTGTCTTTTCGTCCGTAAAAAACGTATCGAGGTTTTTGGATGGTACGCCAAGCACCTTTTTGTGAAACATTGGGTCAATATAATCAGGTCCGCACTTATATGACAATACGTTTTTTCCGCTATCCTTTAATAGCTGCAGTAAAGCGCAGGTTATCATTGTTTTTCCACTGCCGCTTTTGGGTGCGGCTATCATAAAACGATTTATTTTCATGTATTCATCCTTTATTTCATCATATACCTTAAAATATCAGCCTTCGGTGATTTATTACGGGTTGTAGCATAAAAGCCAAGCTTAAAATTCAAACGAACATATCCACACCGGATTTTCTGCCTGCATCAGATGGTAATGTCCTATCTGCTTTGAGCGGCTGACCTGCAGCTGCACGATATCCTCATTTTTCACATCATATGCCGCCAATATTTCCTTTATCTCACAAATTGTTTCCATGGAAATTGCATTTATCACTATACGGATATGTGGATTTTTTGCTTTAAGAGCCTCTATTATTTCCTTTAGATTGCCTCCGCTGCCTCCGATAAATGCGTGTGTCGGCACCGGAAGAGTGTCCATTCCGTCAGGAGCCTTTGCATTTATAACATGGATATTTTCAAGTCCATGCTTTTCTTTATTTTGTGTGATAAGCTGCACGGCATTTTCCTTCTGCTCGATGGCATAGACCTCCATATCATCGGAAAGTGATGCGGCCTCTACCGCTATGGAGCCGGTTCCACTTCCCACATCATAAAGCACTGAATCCGATTTCAAATGAAGCTTGCAGATGCTTACATGCCTTATTTCCTCTTTGGTCATCGGAACCTTTTCACGGATAAATGCTGCATCACTTAGCTGCGGTGTGACATTTTTTGCAACCGGATTGGGATTTTTTACCATACAGATATACAGTCCCTCCCTTTTAAGCTTTGTGCACTCCTGTGGCGAAAGCTGCGATATAGTTTCATCCGGATAGGATAGCTGGTATCCCACAGTTACCGAGCATTTTTGTAAACCGTACCTTTCGTCACTGCTTAATAGGTGTCCAAGCATATTCACATCCTTTACACCTGACATCAGCATAAACGTTTTTGCATGATGGCTAATCCGTGATGTGATATTAGACAGCTTTACTCCGTGGATGCTGCATATATATGCATCGTTGTAGATTTCACCGACTGCTGCCGCCATATATGACACCGATGAAATTCCAGGAAGGATTGACACATCCGCATTTAATTTTCCTTCTGCAATTTCATTTTTTATCGCCAGATACAGCTTTTTGCTTCCACTGTAAAAGCCTGTATCTCCCGAGAATAATATAAGAACATTACTGATTTTTGCAGTATCTGCACAAATTTCGTATAGATAAGGAATAATCTGTTCTGCAAGATAATACGGCTTTTTGTCTATCTTCGCACTGTATTTTTCTATCATGCGGCTTGCGCCAAGTATAATATCAGCGCTTTCTATTGCATCTGAAACAGCTTTTGTCTTGCAAGCATCATTTCCCATTCCAATGCCGGCAAGCATGATATGAAGCTTGTTATATTTCCTATCAATATATTCACAAACAGCTTCAAATGACATTCCATCATCCTGCACGCTTTGACCCACAATATAGACCGGAATATTTTTATTTTTTGCGGCAGCTATTTTCTCAATAAAGCCCCCGGCCGCACCGCTTTTTTTGGTGACCAGACATCTGATGTCATACTGGTCAATAAGCGCCTCATTAAGCTGTGTGCTAAACGGTCCCTGCAATGCCAGAATGTGCTTTCCTGTAATATCATTGTGCATGCACAAGCTTATGCTCTCAAGCCCCGGAAGCACGCGCACATACAATCTTTCCCTGACGTCTGAGGTTTTACAATACACCGACAGCTCCTTGCTTCCTGTTGTGAGCAGTATATTTCCGTCTGTATTGTTAAGTGCCTTTGCACATGCTTCATTGTCCTCAAAATAGCGGATATTATCATAATCTGCTGATATATCCGTATCTCTTTTAAGACGCACATATTCGATATTTTCTGATATGCTGCTATCCGCCTGATTGTCTGTAACAGCATGTGCCTCGTTAAACGCATAAACTGCCTGCTTTATATTTTCGGTAACAATGGCTGCATACGGATGGGTGGCATCCACTATTAGCTTACATTTTTGTTCCGCAAAGAAGCTTCTCATGCCTTCACTGTCCATACGCCCCATATGAACATGCGCGAACGGATTTTCCTGCAGCACGATTTCACCGTATTCTGTTGCCACGCAAACCGTATGCTCTATGCCTCTTTCACACAGATGCTCTGATAGCTTACGTCCCTCTGTTGTTCCTGCAAAAATCAGTATTTTACTCAATCTGATATCCTCTCCTTGTGACAAGCTTTCCGTCAATTATTTGTGTACCCTCATTGCCGATAAATACCGTCGTAAACATGTTGACCTGTGCACTGCGAAGCTCACCGAGGGTACAGACCGTATAGCTTGTTCCCTCACGTCCGATATTTTCGACATAGCCGCAGGCTCTATCCGGCTCTATCGCACGAAGCAGAATATCACAGGCTCTCATCAGATAGTCCTTTCTCTTGTGACTTGACGGATTGTACAGTGCTATGACAAAATCACCCTCTGCAGCAGCCACAAGACGCTTTTCAATCTTATCCCACGGTGTGAGCAGGTCACTTAAGCTGATGGTACAAAAATCATGGTTTAATGGTGCTCCAAGCACTGCCGCACCACTGTTTGCCGCTGTAATGCCGGGTATTACCGAAAGCTCTACGTTATCGTATTCCTGCCCAATCTCATACATAAGAGAGGCCAGTCCGTATATTCCGGCATCGCCACTACATACAAGGGAGACTGTTTTGCCCTCAAGTGCCTTTTTAAAGCACAGGTGACATCTTTCTTTTTCCTGACGCATTGGAGTGGTCAAAAGCTCTTTTGTCTGGAATTTTTCTCCAAGCAGCTTTATATATACGGTGTATCCCACTATGACATCACTCGCTTCCAGGGCGTCAATCGCCTGCTTTGTCATCATGCTTTCAAAGCCCGGCCCCATACCTACTATGTAAATTTTATTCATGTTAATCTCCATCTCTACTAATTTTATATAACCATGCAGCTATTTGCAATTTTTTAATGATATGATGGTCAAAAGGTATTTTGCTCCTCATTTATGATTAATCAGGATACTTTGCTGCCGCAACCGTTACACTGTCATATTTATGTTTTTTATAGATAAGTTCTCCTGCTTTATCGCATTCCCTGCTGCATGCAAGCACTGCTGCACGCTCGCACACGTTGTCCACTCCAACATGCTCCCTGACAAACTGCGAGGCACTGAATTCTCCCTGCACCGCCATGAGCTCATCCGCGGTATAAGTGACAAATTCTATCCTGTTTCTATCGCAAAATTCCTTTATTCCCGGTTCATCTTTTTTCACATCTATTGATGCAATCATGTCTATATCCGAAATATCTATTTGCAGCTTTAAAAGACTTTGTCTGATTGCCCTGTCAATATTTTCAAACGCTGTATCCCTTCTGCACCCAATACCAAGTACAAATTGTGTGGGTTTTAAGTAAATACTGCCATTTTTAGGGTCCTTTGCTTTTTCGCATGATACTACAATATCAGCTCCGTAATCAGGTGGGAAAACCACTGCTTTTATTGCATCAGCACTCATATCAGCTTCATCTAAAAATACCTTTATAAGGCTTCTGTGCTTAGCCGGGATGTGCTCCCAGTCGACCGACATAGTAACCACTTCTCCCGCCAATACCTTTGATGATACTCCGGCGATGCCATCTTTATTGACTATTGCAAGCCTGCATTTCTTTGCAAAAACATCAACTGCAAATTTATTATTGATATCAGTAGCAGTTGTTATAACAGGTGTGGCATTCATCAGTGCTGCTAATAATACAGCAAGCTCATTGGCACCTCCCACATGCCCTGAAAGAATCGGAATAACAAACTGCCCCAGCTCATCTATCACAATAACAGGACTGTCTTTAAGCTTGTTATTAACAGAAGAAGCTATAGCTCTCACTGCAATACCGCATGCCCCGATAAAAATCAGAGCCTTTTTTTCACTCATCTGTACAGCTGTCCAGTCTGATATATTTTGTGATATGTAGCCGGTATTTCTAAAATTTTCATCGGTGGAATTTTTAATATTCTCATCCGATAATCTCGAGCACTTGGTAAAAACCTCCACCTCATATTCACTTTTTTCAAGCTTATAAGCTATGTCACATGACAGCTCATAGCCCTTTTTTGTGAAGCTTACAATGCAAATTTTCATATTTTCAATTCCCATATATTTCCCATATTTATATATTCACGCCTTTTTTAATCGTTATCCTGCGACTCTACAGAAGCCTTGCGATACTCTGTCGAAAAATCCGGTGCATAAAGTCTTGATTTCTCGTAATGCCTGTGAGCTATGACATCCCCCACAAGCACTATCGCTGTCTTTGTGATATTGTGCTCTCTCGCTGTCTGCTCCAGTGTAGCGACAGTGCACACGTATGCCTCCTCCTGTGGCCAGGTTGCCTTGTATACAATTGCAGCAGGTGTATCTGCCGCGTATCCTCCCTCAATAAGGCTTTCCGTAAGCTTCTCTAAAAGCCCGGTGCTTAAGTAAATCGCCATGGAAGCGTGGTGTGAGGCAAAACTTGCTATGCTCTCCTTAGGCGGCACCTTCGTGCGCCCCTCCATGCGTGTGATGATGAGCGACTGGGAAATACCGGGGAGCGTGTACTCAATGTTGAGCGATGCAGCAGCGCCAAAGCACGCGCTCACGCCCGGACAGCTCTCATATGGTATTAAAAGAGTATCAAGCTCATCCATCTGCTCGCGCACTGCGCCGTATATGCTTGGCTCTCCCGTGTGCAGGCGCACAGTAATTTTTCCGTCTGCCTCAGCAGCTTTCATGACTGCGATGACCTCATCCAGTGTCATTTTTGCACTGTTATATATTTCACAACTCTCCCTTGCATAGTCCAAAAACTCTGGATTAACAAGCGAGCCCGCATAAATTATCACATCTGCCTTTTGTAAAAGACGCATTCCGCGTACTGTTATTAAATCTGCTGCGCCTGTTCCTGCGCCAACAAAGTAAACCATTTTTCTGCCTTTCTGCTTTTTGCAAGCTCACCAAATTCGTTTGAATACATGATACAGTCTATCTCAAGTCTGCCCCTTGCTCTCTTATCCAGATAAAAGCATATGCGCTCCATCGCATAATCCATCACCTCATAAAGCCTGCCGCTTTCCTTAAGTGCCGCCAGGGCCTCCTCTGTCGTAAGGCTGTCCATAATGCGCTTTATGTATTCGGGCGCTACACCGCACTTAAACGCAAATGCCGTCAAAAGCTCTATCCTGCAGTCTGCCTCCCTCGAATGGGTGTTCATGATGCCTCCTGCTACCTTTATAAGCTTTCCTATATGCCCTGTCAAAAGCATCCTCTTAAAGCCCATATCGGCTGCCATATCAATTGTTTCACCGATAAAGTTGGAGCATTTGACACTCCTGTCCAGATCATAGCCATAGCTTTCCTTCATAAAGTCAAGACCGTAATTTCCCGGCGCAACCGCCACATAATCATACCCAAACGAATATCTCTGCCTAAGCTCCACCCTTATCGTATCAATAAGAGCCTGTGAACTCATGGGCTCAACAATACCGCTTGTGCCGAGAATTGATATACCACCAACTATCCCAAATATAAATCCGAGTAAGGGTATAATTCCAAGAAATGATACGAAAGAGACGAAACCACCTATCTTGAGTAATACTGGGTTGATGCCTGTCGGATTTATTATTTCCAAGTTATTGGCTATTAACATATATCTGAACCCGTTACAAGGCATAAATGCTAAGTATGGCATACTATCACCGCACGCCTGCAAGAATAAGTACGTTGCGTAAGATGTTGCTACATAAACTAATAATCCCATAA
>OHKZ01001032.1_pt1 | contig 9823 bp, 3 predicted proteins | sample 1569011 | NCBI WGS metagenome assembly OHKZ01 (sample SAMEA3879564, study PRJEB24766) | human gut metagenome | biome: human-associated habitat; feature: feces | place: USA | collected 1985/1987
CAGCGGCAAGTCGGGCTTCTTCCGCCTTGCGCTGCTCTTCGGCAAGCCGTTCCTGTTCGGCACGCTTCTCGGCTTCCAGTCGTTCGGCTTCCGCCTTGCGTCGTGCTTCCGCTTCCGCATCCGTCGCGGCTGTCTCCTTTACCGATACCGTCAGGCGCACGGTGACGAAATCACCTTCAGTTGCATGGTTGCGGGTGATGAAATTCTCCTCTTTTATTTCCGCGCGTGTGATCAGTTCGGATTTCACACGGTTGGCACGGATCTTTGCCGTGGCAAGGTTCTCGGTTTCACTGCCCAGCGAGTTGCAGTAGCCGTCAATCAATAGCGGCAGCTTGCCGTCAAGAATTGTGGCTTTGTTGCTTTCGATACATTCCAACAGGCGGGCAAGCTCTGTGTCATTCCCATTCCAAGGCACGTAAAACATGTCCTTCTGCGGAACGAACCGGAAGGTGTAGGTCGTGTCTGCTTTCTGCTGCGCTATGACAGGAAAAGCTACCGTCATCAGCCACAGAAACAGGGTAAGAAAAGTGATTTTTCTGCTCATATAAACTTGAATTCATTATCTTTGTCATCTCCAAAGGTAATAAATGCCATTCAGCGCCCAAAATATTACAAAAACTTTTTTTGCTAAAACACAGCGTTTTATAAAAATTGTCGTTTGAGCACTTTTCACATTGTCGTCTGAGCACTTATTTTGTCAAATCGGCACTTTTTGAGTTGTCGAATTAGCACTTTTGTGGCTGTCGAATTAGCACTTTTTGTAGTATGAGCACTTTTGGAAAATGGGTTTCTGAGAGCTTTTTCATCGGATTTTTACCACGCAAATCACTTCAGATTTGCTTTTTTCCACTTGGCAGGCGTACATCCTTCCTTCTCGGTAAATAATTTGATAAAGTTACTGCGGGAAAGAAAACCGGAAGACTCAGCCAGCTTCTGTATATTGATCTCCGGATGCTCCTTCAGTATGTTTTTCGCATACTCCAACCGGAGACTGGTTATCCATTCGCGGAATGTCATTTTATACGTAGTCTTGATATAAGCGGAAAGATAGGTACGGTTCGTATGAAGTATTTCGGACAGTTCTTTTATGGTAAGTCCCTGCTGGACATAGCCGTCTGTCTTTATCCAGTTGGCCACTTTCTCTATAATTTCTGTATAGGACACTGGAACTTCTTTCTCAGAAACTATTTTAGGTTCTGTTTCTGTATCTGTCAGAAGTTCTTCTTCAGACTGTATATCTTGCTCAAAAGCATTTTCCACCTGTTCATAGAACAGCAGGTAGTTCTGATAGCTGTAGAAAAGATAGCTGTAGAACGGTATTGACGACAAAATCCAGATAAAAACATATTTGTCTGGCAGAAATGTCAGCAATCCGCATCCGACACCGAAGATAACAGCCCAATAAGTGAATATGGAAAGCCATTCGATATATGTACCTATATCATCCGCCTGAGTTTCATTGAAAATCCGAATGGCTCTACGGTATGCAATTATGACTCTGCGAGCTAAAACGACTCCAAAAACGACTAACCATACAGCTAAAGCAAATAAAGAGAATTTTTGCATGATTCCGCTTGGCAACAGGAACAACACAACTCCGGAAAGAGTTGAAAATATAATCCATAAAATGATATGTGTCCACACACGCCGTTTGGTAATGTAAAAACGATCAAGCAACATTATCAATGCCGAACTGAACAGAGAATAGCACAGGAAGTATGTGGACATGTTCATCAATATGGCAGAATCCGCATTTTTGAATCGTATACCAAAGAAGAAATGTACCGAATAATTTGCCGAAAGCAGCAGCATAGCTATACCCATAATCTGTCGGGAGCGGAGATAATTCTTGAAAATTTTCTTTTCAGGAGTCTTTGCAAACAAAAAATAAAAGCCGAAGAATAACATCAACGGCAGTGCGGTATAAAGTGAAAAACTGTATATAGATGGCTCCATTGTTATGCTTATTTGATTTTGATACAAAGTTACGTCTTTTTCTTCACAAATAGACACATAATCTATGATTTAACGTTATAGATTCGGTCATATTAGATTGAAAAATTATTAGAATTAAAGCCAGTGGTGAAAAATTCAACCACTGGCTTTTTCTGTCAAGACTTCGATATTAAAGTTTTACACCTTTGGATTCCGATAAACCGGGTCTCCCTATAATTAAATGACTGCGTACAAAGTCCACGTGCGGGCTTTCCGGCTGTTGTTCCGTCTGTTTTTTCTCGTTGCCTTGCCGGTTCTCTTCTGTGTTTTCCTGAGCCGGAGCCAGCTCAAGCTGTATCTTGCGGTCCAGTGCGGCGAGTTCGGACTTCAGCTGTTTCAGCTCGTCCTCCTTCTTCCACACCTTGCCCGCTATCTCCTGCAACTGCGGAATCTCCTTTTCCAGCACTTCGTTCTTAGACTTGTACTGGTCGATGATGGTCGGAATCCTCTCCAATGCGTTCAGAAAGTTTCGTGCGGCAGCAATCGGGTCTGCCATCGCCAGATGCCCGTTGTTGTAGGTGTACTTGTAGTTACCCTCCACCACGAAGCGGTTGTCAGTGAACTCCAGACCTTCTTTGAGTGTCCTCTCGCTGACCACCTTTATCGGAAAGCCGTAAAGTTCCCCGACAGCCTTGTACAGTCCACCAGTCGTGGCGTTCTTGGCGATTTCCTGCAAACGCTTACCGATGACCTTCTCATCCGTTGAATCCACGCCGTCCACCTTGACAAGATTAAGGCGGCTGCCTTCCTTATCAGTCTGCACAACGGAAAGAAAACGGTTCCAGTCTTCCGTCATGGCTTCGATGAAAGCCGTGTTGTTGCGCAGTTCTCCCGTCTTGGATTCCAGCTTGAACTCCGAATCGCGCTTGCCCTTGTTGAACGACTTGCGTTCCCCTTCGAGCGAGGCGATACGCTTCTCTAATTTCGCCTTATCCAAAAGGTCGGTATTGCCGGAGAGCAACGCCATATACTCCGAGAAGTTCATACCCGATTTTTCGTCCATTGCTCCCTCGTCGATGGTACGTGCGCCCATCGCTCCACTTTTGAGCTGCGATATGAACGTCTGCTTGCAGTGCAGCAGATTGAACTTGTAGCTGTCCAGCGACTTTTCCACCGCGTAGATGATGATATCCACGTTGTTCTCGGCAAAATGCTTGGCAATCTCGTTCCCGGCTCTAACACCCCGTCCGTCACGCTGTTGCAGGTCGGACGGTCGCCACGGTGTATCAAGGTGATGGATGGCGACGCATCTTTTCTGCGCATTCACGCCCGTTCCGAGCATACTTGTGGAGCCGAACAGCACTCGCACTGTCCCTGCGTTCATGGCATCTATCACCGCCTTACGAGCCTTATCCGTCTTACACTCCTGAATGAAGCGCACCTCACTTGCCGGTATGCCGTAATCCTCCACCAACTTGCGTTTTATCTCGCTGTACACGTTCCATCCTTCCCCCGGCTGGTATGTCCCCAAGTCGGAGAACACGAACTGCGTACCCTTGTGCGTCTCGTACTTGTGGTAATACTCTGCAATCATCTTGGCACAATGGCTTGCCTTGTTGTCGGGATGGTCCTCGTAGTTCGGGTCTATCATGCGCATATCAAGAGCCATCTTTCTCGCGTAGTCGGTGGCGATGAGCATCTTCGCCTTTTCCTCCGTTTCCGACAGGGGTAACCTGCCAAGCAGAGTGGCATCGCCGGTTTTGGCAAACTGCATCAGCTTCTGTATGAAGTCCTCCTGCTCCGGTGTGGGCGGTATGTGGTGCAGTATCTCATTCTTGTTTGGTCTGTCCACACCTACATCCTCCGCCGTGCGGTAGTCGGTAATCTCGTTGTAGAAGGCGGCAAGCTCCGGCACCTTGATGAAATAGCGAAAACGCTCCTTCTGAACGATATTGTTCGTTACGTTGAACTCAAAATCGGTCGTCTTTTTGGCGAAGATGGCAGCCCAAGCATCGAAACAGCGGATGTCCTGCCGTTCCAGTTCGTTGGGGCGCAGGTATTTGAAGAGCAGGTACAGTTCCGTCAGACTGTTGGAAATGGTCGTGCCCGAAAGGAACGTAGCCCCCAAGTCCTTGCCCGTGCGTTCCTGTATGGTACGGATGGCAAAGAGCATATTCAGGGCCTTCTGGCTTCCTTCCGAGTTTCCCAATCCCGCCACACGGTCATGACGGGTGTTGAAAGTCAAGTTCTTGAACTGGTGACTCTCGTCAATGAAGATGTGGTCGATGCCCATCTGCTTGAAGTCTACCACATCATCCGTGCGGGACTTGATGGCGTGTTCCACCTTCTCCAGCTTCGCCACAAGGTTGTGCTTGCGCTTCTCCAGCCCTTTCAGCATCGCCCGCGACACGTTCTTGCCCTGCTGTCGCAAGACTTCGAGATTTTCCTCCACCGTGTCAAGCTCCGCCTGCAGGATGCGCTGCTGCAACTCCGGCGACTGCGGTATCTTCCCGAACTGGTCGTGCGACATGATGACGCAATCATAGTCGTTGTTCTTGATGTTGTTGAAGAAACGCACACGGTTGGCGGTCGAAAAGTCCTTTTCAGAAGCGTAGAGGATGCGGGCGTTAGGATAGGCCGCCTGATAGGTGGCGGCAATCTCCGCCACATTCGCTTTCAGCCCGATAATCATCGGCTTGTGCGCCAAGTTCAGACGCTTCATCTCATGTGCCGCTATGCACATTATCAGCGTCTTGCCGGTTCCCACCTCGTGGTCGCAGATCCCGCCGCCGTTCTGTTTCAGCATCCAGACGCAATCCTTCTGCGACGGGTAAACGCTCTTGATTCCCCGGCTTGCCAGCCCTTTCAGGTTGAGGTCGGGAAAAGTCTGGTGCGAGCCGTCATACTTCGGGCGCACGAAACAGTTGAACTTGCGGTTATACATCGTCGTGAGCCGTTCCTTGAACTGCGGCGACTGTTCTTCCAACCATTCGGAGAACCCGTTACGGATTTCGTCTATCTTCGCGTTGGCGAGCTGTATGCCCTCGCTGTCGCGTACCTTGATGTCGTTGCCGTTCTCGTCCTTGCCGATACTTTTCATCATGTCGGGGCAGGTGTTGTGCAGGGCGTGCTTCAACAGGTGCATACCGTCATAGTTCCGGTAATAGCCCTTTACTAAAAACTCGTCCGTGATCTTCATGGTGCGGTAGCCGCACGCCACGGAAAACTCGTCCATGCTTGCGGAGTAGGCTATTTTCACGTCCGTGTCGAAAAGGTGGCTCATGTAGGCGGCATACACACCCGTGGGAATCCAGCGTTCCCCGAAATTGAAGTCGAGGTCTTCAAAGGCGATGCGCTGCGGTTCGGCCTCCTTCAATGCCTCCCACGCCTGTTTCACCTCCGGCATCCGCTCACTTTCGGGATTGTCCTCCATCCAGCCCTCTATGCGTTCCGCCTTCTCTATCACGTTCCCCGCGATGAAGCGGTCTTTGATTTCGTAACCGGTTACGAGCGGGTTGTAGAAGATGCGCCCCTTGAGGGCACCAAGCAGTTCCTCTTCCGTGGTGTCGGTTATCTCCCGCATATAGCCGAGATTGACCGTGCCGAACTTGTTGAGCGATGCGGACAAGGCTTCTTCGGGAGAGCCTGCATTGACACGGCTCTCCACCGAGAAGGAAACGGGACGGTCGAAGATGTCCGCCTTGACAAACTTGCCGTCCTCCGCACGTTCCAGCGAAAGGATGTCGCGCCCTCCGGCATCCATCATCACCAGTTTCACGTTCTGTCTGGCGTTGAGGTTACCGTAACGCATGACAAACTCATCGTAGTAGGTGTTGAGATACCCGCGCTGCGGTTTGTGTTCCGTATGGTTCTCCGTCTCGTGGCTATACAGACGTTCGTAAGCGTCACGGAGCGATATATACAGCATCGCTTTCTCTTTTTGATAGCCACGGAGGTCGAGCGGTTGGAAGGTCGCACCGTAAGGCGTGAGGTCTTTCAGGTAACCGAGATTGCGTGAAGCATCCAGCACCATCGAGCCGTCACGGTGGTGTGGCTCCAGCAGGCCGTTGAACGGACGGGGAGAAAGGTCCATGACTTCCTCCTTCGGCTTTTCCGTTTCAAGTTCCGGGAACAGGGAAGTGGCAACCGTTTCGGAAGTAGGCACAACTTCTGCCAGTGTTTCAGGTTGCTTTATTTCTTCCGTTTGTTCCGGCTTTTTATCCATATTGTCCGAAGAAGGCGCAAAAGCAGGGTTCAACGTGTCTTTGATACCCATCTTTTTCAGTTGTTCCTGCCTGTGCCGTTCTGCCTCAAGCCGTAGGGCCTTGCGCCGTTCCGCTGTCAGGCTCATCATTGTCTCATAGAAGCCGTTGATGGGAGGATTGGTTTCCCAATCCAGAGTGGCGTAAATGTCGTCCGGGTCGTTTGGCTTTTCGGCATTTTCCGGCTTTTCTTCCTTATTACCGTTTACCGGCTTGGCGGCTTCAACGGGTGGAGTAACTTTGACTTGCGGTTTAGGCGTGGACGGCATAGGCTTCGGCTTGCTTTCCTTTTTCGCTGCCTTTTTCTTTTTTACCGGTTCCTCTATGGGCATACCCCAAAGGTCGAGCAGGGTAAGCTGCACGGCTGACGAATGATTGGGTTGGCGCGGCTCAATCTCCGGCTTTTCCTCTATGGGCTGTGCCTGCGGCTTCTCCACTCCCTTGACAGGCTCAATTACAGAAACGGGGGCTATTACAGAAGGTGATACCTTTTCTGTTTTCGGAGCAGGTTGCACTTCCGCAGCCGTGCTTTCCTCCTTTGTCGGATGCAGCCTGTGTCTCTCATACAGTTTCCTGTCAAGTTGTTGCAGTTCTATTTTCAGATGCTCCCGCAAGTCTTCCGCCAGTTGTGCGATGTCCCCACAGTGCAGGAGTTTATAGGCTGGTTTCCCGTACGAGTCGGTACTTCTGATCAAATCCGTGTGTGAAAGCGAGCCGATGCTCCATACATACCCATTTACGGAAGTGCCGATAGGGGTCTGTTCGGTCTGCACGAAGAGTTTTTCGTTGTAATACAGTTCACCGTTCTTTCCGCTGTTCTTTTGCAGGATAATCAGGTCGCTGCCCACCTCCGTTCCCGCGTTATCCGTAAAGAGGTTGTTCGGCAGGCGGGCTACGCCCACCAGATTGGCATGGCTCATCATATACTCGCGTATGGGCGCGTTGGTCGGGGCATCCAGTACCCCCTGCGAGGTGATGAACGCCACGATTCCGCCTTCACGCACCGCGTCAAGGCTTTTCAGGAAAAAGTAATTGTGTATCGTCCGTGCCGCCGAGAGCCTTGCAGGATCCTTGCTGCCCGAAAAATCCGGGTCGAACACCGCCACATCGCCAAACGGTATATTGGAGACAGCCAAATCAAAATGGTTCATGAACGGCTTTTCTATCTTCTCGAAGCCCTGTACCCTTACTTTCTGTCCGGGATGCAGGTGCTTCAGTATCTTGCCCGTCATCAGGTCTTTCTCAAAAGCCATGATGTCCGCGTCCGGTCTGTTCTCCAGCACGGCGTCCACGAATGCACCGACACCTGCCGACGGCTCCAGCACCCGGTCGGGACGGATGCCGTGTTCATGCAGCACGTCCGCGATGGTCCCGGTTATCTCCGGCGGGGTATAGAAGGCGGTCAGCACGGACTGCTTCATGGCATCCATATTCCGTTTGTACTCCGTCTCGTCTTTTGTGTTCTCTCGCAGCAACCTGTGCAGTTCCACGGTAGGGGCAAACAGTTCGAGGTCGGACTTCGCCCAGTGGACGGCATCCGTCAGTTCCCTTGCAGGGTTGAGTATGTTCTTCAGTCCCCCGAAACCGCAATAACGTTCTAACAAGAGCCGTTCGCGTGCGGTGGGTGTGCGCTGTTCCCTGTCAAGGAGGAATGCCGTCCGTATCGCCTCGATGTTGTCCCGCAGCCTCTGTTTGCGGTTAAACGCCATACTCTTCGATATAGAGGATGACGGCTCCCGTCAGCTCCGTGTAGAGCAGGTCATATTCGGGCGACAGGGCGAAATTGTCGTCCGAGAGGTCATAGATGGAGAATACGTTTCCGACAAGCGGTAGCAGCTTCTGGGTAAAGGCTTCACATTTTTCTCCCGGTACTTCACCCGCAAATTCGTTCTCCACGACTTCGCGCAGGATGGCGTGCTTGGAGTAGCGAAGGCCCTCCGTCAGCACCTTCATCGCCAGTTCCTGCGCCCCGTCGGCAGGATAGCCTTCGAGCCTTGCCTGTTCATACGCTTCGGCGGCACGGTCGGTTCTTTCTCGGATGAAGGCTTCATCGGCTGCCTGTTCGAACTTGTTCGTGGTGAGGTAGTCCAGCAGGTACAGACCGTAATAGGAAAAGTCGGTCCGACCCTCGTTTTTCTTCTTGTTGTTCATTTCTTTGGAATTTAGTGGATTGATAATGATGATAGGGATAATCGTTGGAAAACGAGAAGAAAAAGGCACCCGGTATCCCTCCGAGTGCCACCACTAAATCCAAAGTATGAGTGTAATCCGGTATCGAAGAACAATTCATTACTCTGAACCAGTGGCAAAGTTAAACATTTATTTTCTTCTTTTCGCAGAGGTCGCTTTACTTTTCCTTTCAGGGAACACGAAAACCGTGTTATAGTCCCCGTCAAAGGCGACTACGGCATCAAAACTCTTGCCCTGCTTGCTCTTGAATCCTTTGAGCAGTTTCGTGTGTCCGTCGGTGAGCAGGTTTTTGATTTCATCATCAGAGAGGGTGCGGTTTGCTTTCAGGCGGAACACGGGCAGACCGCACTCCGCGTTGTCGCAGCGGACGACCTTGCCGTAAAACTGCATCGTCCCCGCTCCGCACTTGGGACACTTGCAGCCGGAATCCCTGCGGGCGAACAGCTTGTCGCACGACAGCAGTTCGGAGGTAATTTCCCGTGTATATGCCTCAATCTTCCTGCGGAAGTCATCGGCGGGCAGTTCCCCACGCTCGATGCGTGCCAATTCCTTTTCCCATTCGCCCGTCATGGCGACATCGGCAATACGCATCGCCTTCACGACCGAGTAGAGGGCAAGCCCTTTTTCGGTGGGGACAAGCGACTTCTTGCAGCGTTCCATATAGCCGCGCTTGAAAAGCGTTTCGATGATGGACGCACGGGTGGCGGGCGTGCCGATGCCGCAATCCTTCATAGCCTGCCGTAATGCGTCGTCCTCTATCTCCTTGCCAGCCGTTTCCATCGCGGACAGCAGGGTGGCTTCGGTATGCAGCGGCTTGGGTTTGGTCTTTCCCTCCGTGATGGAGGCGGCTTTCAGTGCCAGCGTGTCGCCTTCCTGCCAACAGGGAATGGCGGCGGTTTCCTCTTGGCTGTTGTTCTCTTCTCCATTCTCCTTGCCATAGACGGCACGCCATCCGGCTTGCCTGATGATGCTGCCTTTTGCCACGAACTCCACTCCGGCACACTCTGCCGTGACGGTGGCAGTGTCCTTGACGCATTTTTCGGAGAAAGCCTCAAGCATGCGCCCGGCTATCATGTGATAGACGGTGCTGTCCTCTTTGGAGAGGAACAGCGGCTTCTCGCCCGTGACGAGCAGGGCATGGTGGTCTGTCACCTTGCCGCCGTCCAGGCTGCGGCGTGTCGGCACGGCTTTCGGCTGCAACTTGCCCTTCCATTCGGGCAGGCTGCCGATGAAGGCAAGCAGCTTGGGGATTTCCGCGAACACGTCTTCGGGAATGTAGCGGCTTCCGGTTCGCGGATAGGTGATGAGCTTCTTCTCGTAGAGCTTCTGCGCGATTTCAAGCGTCTGTTCCGCCGTGAAGCCATGCTTGGCGTTGGCTTCCTTCTGGAGCGTGGTCAGGTCGTAGAGCAAGGGAGTTTCCTCCGTCTTCTCCTTGC
>OHKZ01001042.1_pt1 | contig 9700 bp, 10 predicted proteins | sample 1569011 | NCBI WGS metagenome assembly OHKZ01 (sample SAMEA3879564, study PRJEB24766) | human gut metagenome | biome: human-associated habitat; feature: feces | place: USA | collected 1985/1987
CTGAACCCGGAAGATCATATATTGATCATAGATGATTTCCTTGCAAACGGATGTGCCTTAGAAGGTCTGATCGATCTTGTACAGAGTGCAGGCGCAACAGTAGAAGGTATCGGAATTGCCATTGAGAAGGGCTTCCAGCAGGGCGGAAAGCTGATCAGGGACAGAGGGATCCGTCTGGAATCACTTGCGATCGTAGACAGCATGGAAGGCGGAGAACTGGTATTCCGTGAGCAGTAAGTGAAAACTGCCTGTTTGAAAGAACAAGCTTTATGGCTAAGGGCAGGATAGCTGTGTAAAGACGGAAAAGCAGAAGCAGAAGGAGAAGGATATGATTTATAAATGTAGAAATTGCGGTGCAAACGCAGTTTATTCCCCGGAAAAGGGTACGATGTACTGTCCTTATTGCGACAGTCAGGACAGCGAAGAACTTGCACCGGGCGGTGGAATGGCTGTCTGCATGAACTGCGGCGGTGAGCTGAAGCCGGGAGATTATATGTCCGCGGTCAAATGTGAGCATTGCGGAACTTATGTGATTTTTGAAGAACGGACGGAAGGCTGTTATAAGCCGCATGTGATCCTTCCATTTAAGCTCGGGAAAAAGGAAGTGCAGGAGAAAATCCGGGCACGCTATGCGAAATCCGCATTTATTCCGGCGGATTTTCTGTCTGATGCAAAGCTGTCAGAGATTAATACCCGATTCATTGAAAGATATTATCAGAGTCTTTTGAAGAGGCGTGCCGTTATCAATCCATTAAATAAAACCAGTCGAAATGAATTTGTATCGTCCAGTACGGTCAGGGATGTTAATAAGCTGCTCAGGAACTGTTTTGAACAGGCAGTGAAACACTGTCTCCGGAACAAGAGGAAGTGTTTACGAAGTATTGCGATGAAATATTTGCCAGCGGAGCAGAGACAGAAGAGTTTTTCTATCGCCTGGGTATAAAGGATGGACTGAGATTAAAAAGTACGGTAAAATCTGTATTAGAAATGATGTCGTGAAAACGAAACATACTTTAGAACTACTAGTTCTGGCAAATCCGTTGGTTGTGCGGATTTATGCACTGCTATTTGATGTAAACTGATAACATCAGAATTAGATAAAAGAGATAAAGGAGAAGAGATATGTGGCTGCCGGATTTTTTTATTCAAAGACCTTTAAAATTATAGCGACAGTAATCCTTAGTGTTGAGCTGATAATCATAATTACATTGAAGGTAGAGGATCTTTACTGTGATGAACCGGGATGCTGGAACAAAAAAGATTGGGGAACAAACTATTGCATGGAGCATATTAACAGTATTTATGAAGAGGCGATGAAAAGAGAAAGAGCATATGAAAAAGCAATTCCTATTCATACCGGAGAAACGATTCTTATGATGTTTATAATTATGATGATCCGGATGATTTCGCCGATGACTGGGCTGAGGAATTCGATGGAGGAAATTATGATGGCGGATATGATAATGCGTATGATTACTGGGAGGAGAACTACGGGAATTAATAATACAAGGAAATTGTGGAGGTGAACTTGTTGAAAGAAAGTACATATCAAACTCCTTGTGGAACGATTCACTATTGGTCAAGTATTCTGAGTTTGGATACAACGACGCTTGTATTTCTTCCGGGGCTGACTGCTGACCATAGACTGTTTGATAAACAGGTTGAGCATTTCGTGGAAAAATATAATATTATTGTATGGGATGCACCGGCTCATGCCTCTTCCTGGCCGTTTCGGTTTGAATTTGATCTGTTTGATAAGGCAAAATGGCTGAATGGGATTCTTGAAAAAGAAGAAATCATAAAACCAATTATAATAGGTCAATCAATGGGAGGATATGTGGGCCAGGCTTATGCACAATTGTATCCTGACCGGCTGGCAGGTTTTATCTCCATTGATTCAGCACCACTGCAGAGGAACTATGTGACAGCAGTGGAAATCTGGCTTCTGAAAAGAATGGAACCAGTATATGCACATTACCCATGGAAGTTGCTTTTGAAATCCGGAACCGAGGGAGTTGCAACTTCTGATTATGGCAGAAACCTGATGAAGGAAATGATGCTGGTCTATGATGGTGATCAGCATCGTTATGCACAAATTGCCGGGCATGGATTTCGTATTCTGGCAGAGGCAATGGAAAAGGATCTGCCATATGAAATCAAATGTCATTCCCTGTTGATATGTGGTACAAAGGATCATGCCGGTTCATGCATTAGGTATAACAGAGAATGGCATCGAAAAACGAAAATTCCTTTAAAGTGGATTGAAGGGGCCGGTCATAATTCTAATACAGATAAACCGGAGATGATAAATAGTTTGGTAGAGGAATTCCTTTCAAATATTTTATGACAGGCAACCTAAAGTTATTTGAATTGAAAAATCGGGAGAGGAAAAACTAATGAAAAATATACTGATTATTTCAAGCTCACCAAGAAAAAAAGGAAATTCACAAATCTTATGTGAACAGTTCAAAAAAGGTGCAGAAGCAAAAGGACACCAGGTGAAAATCGTACGTATCATGGAGCAGAATATAGGTTTTTGCAGGGCCTGTGACGGTTGTATGAGAAATGGCGGTACCTGTGTATTAAAAGATGATATGGCTGAGATATTTAAACTGTTTCAGAAAGCAGATGTACTTGTACTGGCTACTCCGGTTTATTTTTATGGAATCAGTGCCCAGATGAAGACTTTTATTGACCGTACTTATCCAATCTGGCAGCATCTTGGTAAAAAAGAAGTTTACTATATTATATCAGCTGGTCTGGGTGAGGACATTATTGAAAGATCGCTTGGTGATCTGAATGGTTTTGTAGAACATCTGGAAGAATACAAGATTGCAGGAAAGATATATGCAGCAAACGTGATGGATGCTGGATTGGTCAAGAATCAAAGTGTTTTCCAAAAAGCCTACGATATGGGATATTCTATTTAAATGGTGTCGTCAGTTCTATATATTGTATCCTCAAATTGGTGCGACAGTGTCGCACCAATTCATAACTAAACCAGATGTATTAGTGAATAATCTTTTATTTTTACATATTCGAGAAATAATGGTAATTGATGATGCATGCTAAGCAAATGTAAACAAGATGAAGAACTTCAGTATATGGAAGAGGGAAGTAAAGCTGGTAAAGTTGCTAGAAATTACTTTTCTGATATTATTGATGAGGTTTCAACAAAATTTGAATTATGCAGGGGAGAAGTTTCACAATGGCAAAATAGTGGCACGTTTGTAAGCTATTTTTGGTGCCAATTGAAAAGAAAACAGTATGAGAATAGTAATATTAGTATTTCTATTTTCGCAGAGAAGGCAGATATTCGAAGGTTTGAAAGGAGAAAAAACCAAAGGGTTAAAGGCAGCTCTTAAATTTGCGAAAGAACATGATATGTGTATGACGGAAGCACAGATTCAAGGTGCCAATAACATGTAAATTTCCAGCCTGAGATGCTTTTAGGGCTATTTCGGGCTGGAAATTAAGGATTTGGCTAAAAAAATATAACAGAAATTTTCAATAAAAAATTATATATAATATACAAATATTAAAAAAATAACAAAATACTATTGACAAAAATGCACAACAAATATATGATAAATCCATCAGTTGAGAACGTTCTCAATTATCAGATAAGAACGACTTAACTTTTATTTTTAAAGATATTTGAGAACGTTCTCAAATAACTGGGGGAATAAAATGAGTGATGATAGAACTATTACTATTGATGATGTAGCAAAATTAGCAGGTGTTTCCAGAGCAACCGCAGGACGCGTTGTAGGAAATTATGGAAGTGTATCTGAAAAGTCTAGAGAAAGAGTTTGGGATGCTGTAAGACAATTGGATTATCAGCCAAATCTTATAGCAAGGGGGTTGAGATCTCAGACTACAAAAACGATAGCAGTTATAGTAGGAAGTATCAGAAACACATATTCCACAGCATTGGTATATGCAGTTGAAAAGGAAGCTCAAAAAAAAGGATACAATGTTTTGATATGTACTACTCATGAAGATATTGAAAAAGAATTAAAACATCTTAAAGATTTAAATAGCAGAAAAGTCGATGGAGTTATTCTTATGTCTGCATATCGAGCTGATGCCAACATGGATAAAAAATATAAAGAATTTTATATCAGTAAATTACCGATTGTATTTGTTGACAGAAATATTCCAGGAATAAACAGAGATGTAATACAGAGCGAAAATTTTGATGCATCCTATAAAGCAACAAAATATTTGATGGATATGGGGCATAGAAAAATTGGCATTATCGCAACTTCAAACTTTTCTACTGTTCAAGAACGTATCAAAGGATATAAGGCAGCTTTTGCGAATGCAGGAATTGAATACGACGAATCATTGATTGCAAGTGTGGATGAACTTTCAGATAAAATGAGTAGGAAAGTATGTCATGAATTTTTGGAAGAACATCCAGATATTACTGCATTATATATTTTAAATAACAGTCTTTGCAGTGGAGTTTTATTGGATCTTAAAGAAAGACAAATGAAAATTCCACAAGATATTTCGCTTCTGGTGTGGGATGACGAAGAATACAATGAACTTTTGGATATTACAACAATTGAACAGCCAATTACTGAAATAGGAAAACAAGCTACAAGACGTTTATTTGAATTAATTGGTGAGCCAGAAGAAACAACTGATTTTGAATGTAAAAAGTTGGACCCAGAACTTATTATTCGTAAATCATGTACATTGCCAAAGTATAGAAAGTAATTCCGTGAGGATTACACATAAAAGAAATTATAAAAAAGGAGGAAAAATAATGGATTTAATTATGGGAATGAATAGCGGTTCCTCATTTGATGGAATCGATGTTATCCTGGCTGAAACGGAAATGGCTGAAGATGGATTCCCAAAAGCACCGCGTTTTATTTGTGGAGGATCTTATGAGTGGCCAAAAGAAGTTGCTGATATTGTTCAGGATGCATTTGTCAATAAGGTAGATATGGTTGGCTTAAATCGTCTTAATTATTTATGCGGAGCAGTATTTGCTGAAAAAGCAGCTCAGTTTATGAAGGAAAACAATATTGATTCCAGGAACATAAAAGTACTTGGATTAGATACTCAGACAATTTATCAGGAACAGCCTAATCATGCAGCAATTGCAAAGATGACAAAAGAGGAAAAAGATGATTGGGTAGGTCGTTGGTTGTCTGGAAACTATCCGTGTGGAACGCAGATGGGAGATACGTCAGTAATTGCCAATTTGGTAGATATTGATACGGTTACACATTTTCGTCCGGCAGATCATACTTCCGGTGGTGCTGCGGCTCCGTTAATGCCATATCTGGATTATATTCTTTTTAGAGATAAGCCAGGATATACAATGACATTAAATATTGGTGGAATTGCTAATCTTCATGTTGCCAATGCTGATAGACGAAGAATGTTTGGCTTTGATACAGGCCCAGGAAATATTATTTCAAATTATATGTGCAAAGTATTATTTGGATTGGAATATGACAAAGATGGGGCAATTGCAGCATCTGGAAAAGTAAATGATGAATTAATGGATTATTTCATGCAACATCCATTTTGGGATAGACCAGTGCCACGTTCTGGATGGTCACAGGATTATAGTGAAGAATACATTAAAGCAACTATCCAAAAGTTCAGCGCATTACCAAAAGAAGATCTTCTTGCTACTGCATGTGCATTTACAGGTGAAGCTGTTGCAAGAAGTATGAAAGAAAATGTACCTGAAGAGATTATCAAATCTACCGATAAACTTTATGCAAGTGGTGGTGGGGTTAAGAATCCACAGATTATGAAAGAAATTCAGAAAAGAGTTCCGGGTAATATTAAAGTAACAACCTCTGCTGAAATCGGCATTCCACCGGAATACAAAGAAGCAATAAAGTTTGCGACTATTGCTTATTCAACGATTCATTGCGTACCAGGCAATATTCCAGCAGCAGGTCATGCATCACAATATGCGATTCTGGGAAAAATCGCAGTAGCACCGCGCCATATCAAAGGCGGTCCACAATTGTAAATACATAATTATCATAGCATGTAAATAGAAAATAATCTATGGAATTATTATAAATCGGAGGAATAAAAAATGAAAAGAAGATTTGTTAGTATTTTATGTGCAGCAACTATGGTAGCATCTCTTATGACAGGCGCAACAGTTGTTTCCGCAGCGGATAAAGATGTAAAAGATATTTCAATCGGAGTATCATTTGGACAGAATGTACATCCTTTCTTTGTAGCAATGCAGAAGGGCATTGAACAGGCTTGCACAGATCTTGGAGTCGAAAATTGTAATATTCTGGCAGCGGATAGCTCTCTGGAAACGCAGGTATCACAGATTGAAAATCTTGTTACTAAAGGAAGTGATGTTCTTCTTTTGAACCCATATGATTCAGATGGTGTAGTAAATGCAGTAGAAGCAGCAACTGAAAAAGGTGTAGGTGTATTCACTATGGATGTTGACTGTGAAGGTTCTACATCATTTGTAGCTTCTGATAATAAGAAGGTTGGTGAAATGCTTGCCGATGCAGTAATTGAGCAGTTAGATGGAAAAGGAAAAATAGCTATTATTGATGGTATAACCGTAACATCCTTAAAAGATAGAACAGATGGATTTATGAATAAAATTAAAGATACAGATATTGAGGTTGTAGCAGAACAGCAGACTGCGCATGCAAGAGATACAGCACTTGCTTCAGCAGAAAATATTCTTCAGGCTCATCCAGATATTGACGCATTTGTAGGTGTTAATGAAAATTCAGGAATGGCAATTTTAAGTGCGGCAACTTCAGCAGGATTAAGTGATTTATATATAACAACAGTAGATGCTACTGCTGAAAATATGTCAGCTATTCGTGATGGAAAAGTTGCAATTGGAGTATCTCAGGATCCATATAAGATGGGATATACAGCAGTAGAACAGGCAATTAAATGGTATCAGGGAGAAGAACCGGAAGAATTTATTGAAGTTCCGGTAGAATACATGGACAAAGAAAATATCCAGGATTTCATCGATCGTGAAAAAGGTTATGGAGTTGAAGTGGAATAGGATATTCTCATGCAAATAAGAAACCATCTGCTATATGCAGATGGTTTCTTAGAAAAAGGGGTGAAAATTAAATGACGTCTCAGACAATCGTAAAAATGGAAGGTATATCCAAAGCTTTTGCAGGAATTAAAGCTTTGGATAATGTGCAGATAGATCTCCGACAGGGTGAAATACATGCATTGATGGGAGAAAATGGTGCAGGAAAATCTACACTTATGAAGATTATGACTGGAGTATATACCAGAGATAGTGGCAAGATGTATCTCCAGAATCAATCTTCAAATCAACTGGAAGAAGTAGAGATTAAATCTCCTTTGGTAGGACAGAAGTTGGGTCTCAGTATGGTGTTCCAGGAATTTAATCTTCTTGAAAATATGAATATTGCGGAAAATATTTTTATAGGTAGAGAACCTTTAGGCGTAGGACAGACAGTAGATAAAAAGCAGCTTTTGCAGAATGCGGTTGAAGAACTGAAAAAAGTAAACCTAGATATAGACCCAAATACAGAAGTATCAAAGTTGAGTTGTGGACAGAAACAGTGTGTAGAGATTGCGAAGGCATTGTCTTTTAATGCAAGAGTAGTGGTGTTTGATGAACCAACGGCAAGTTTATCTGAAAAAGAATCTCAGACTTTATTTAAATTAATTAAAGAGCTTAAAGCTAAAGGTGTTTGTATTGTTTACATCTCACATAGGATGGAAGAAGTTTTTGAACTTTCCGATCGAATTACAGTGTTCCGAAATGGAAAGTATATTGACACAGTAAATACAAAAGATGTACAGGAAAAAGACATCATTTCTATGATGATTGGCCATGAGTTAAATATAGAAAAGAAATCCGGAAGCGAATTTGTAAATAAAGATAAAGTTGTTCTTGAAGTGAAAAATGTAGAAGTATTTCCAGGGGCAAAACCGGTAAATTTTAAACTTTATGAAAAAGAAATTCTTGGATTCTTTGGTCTTGTAGGGGCAGGAAGAACAGAGCTTGCAAGAGTAATCTTTGGCGTAGATCCAATTGGAAGTGGTGAAATCTACGTAGAAGGTGGAAAAGTTAAAATATCTAGTCCCAAGGATGCGATTCAGGCAGGTATAGGATTGGTTCCAGAAGATCGAAAGGGTCTCGGTCTAATTCTTGGAATGAGTATTAAGGATAATATGTTAATTTCAAAGATTGGACAGTTTAAAAGTTCTCTTTTGAATAAAAAGGCCTTGAAAAATATTACGGGAACATTTATTTCAGATTTAGGAATTAGTCTTCGCAATGAAGAACAGGAAGTTAAGGAATTGAGTGGTGGAAATCAGCAAAAAGTAGTTATTGCAAAGTGGCTTGCGATGAAACCTAATATTCTAATTATGGACGAGCCTACTAGAGGAATTGATATTGGAGCTAAGAGTGAAATTTATGCCTTGATGCGTAAAATGACTGAACAGGGAATGAGTATTATTATGATTTCTTCAGAAATGTCTGAAGTAATGCAGGTAAGCGACCGTATTCTTGTTATGCATGAAGGAAGCATTTCAGGAGAATTGACAGCAGAAGAAGTAACGAGAAATAATATCATGCAGGCCGCATTTGGAGGTGTAAAAGAATGAAGGAAAAGAAAATAAATATTAATGGATTAAGAGAGCTTCTCTTAGTAGGTGTGGTGCTTTTACTTTGTGTAGTATGGACGGTTATGAATCCACAATTTCTTTCTGTTAATAATATTACCAACATTTTGAGACAGGCTTCTTACACTGCAATAGCAGCAGTAGGAATGACAATGATTATTATTATTGGAGAAATTGATCTGTCAGCAGGTTCACTTGTCTGTGCGGCTGGTCTGGTAGGAGCAGTAGTGTGCAAAAATACTAATAACGTGTTACTTGCAATTTTGGCAGCAATTCTTGTTGGTGCTTTGGTTGGTCTTTGCAATGGAGTTCTTTGTGCTGTTGGATGTTTGCCTGGCTTTATTGCTACACTGGCAAGTATGACAATCCTCAGAGGCTTGGCATACATTATAACTGGTGGAAATTCAATTGTATGGTCAAATGATAATTTTACAAAAATTGGAACAGGTTATATGGGACCAGTACCGATTCCAGTTATTATTATGATTGTTGCAATTATTTTTGGTGTCATGCTGACCACAAAATTTCGTTTTGGACGTTACATTTATGCAGTTGGTGGAAATATGGAAACAAGCCGTTGGTCTGGAATACCGGTAGTTAAAGTGAAAATTCTTGTATATGTTATAATGGGAGTTCTTACCTCAATTGCAGGACTGATTGTCACAACAAGACTTGGCTCAGGACAGCCATCGGCAGGACTTAACTTTGAAATGGACTGTATTACAGCATCTGTTGTTGGTGGAACTAGTATGTCAGGTGGACGCGGAAAAGTAATGGGTACAATAGTCGGTGTACTTCTTCTTACAGTTCTGACAAATGGTATGACATTAGTCGGTATGAATACATATTGGCAACAAGTATTAAAAGGAGTAATTATTGTAGTATCTGTTTTAGCTGATACAAGGGGTAAAGCAAAATAAACGAACAAATAGAGGACGATGACTTTGTTTAAGAAAGCTACTTTTTGAGAAATTCAAAGAGTAGCTTTTTGTTGTGGTGCGCCTAGCGGCGCACGTTTCTAACGGGTTAAAGTCCCGAATCCGCCCGGTAG
>OHKZ01001046.1_pt1 | contig 9669 bp, 9 predicted proteins | sample 1569011 | NCBI WGS metagenome assembly OHKZ01 (sample SAMEA3879564, study PRJEB24766) | human gut metagenome | biome: human-associated habitat; feature: feces | place: USA | collected 1985/1987
GTCTTGGTAGTGCACCGATCGCAGCAGCAGCAGCACAGACAAAAGAGCCGGTACGTCAGGGGCTGGTCAGTATGACAGGTACTTTCATTGATACGATCATTATCTGTACTATGACAGGTCTTTCCATTGTTCTGACAGGTGCATGGCAGGTAGAGGGAATTGAAGGCGTGCAGGTTACTACATATGCATTCCAGAACGGACTTCCGCTTCCGCAGAAACTGACAGCATTTATCCTGATGCTCTGCCTGGTATTCTTCGCATTTACTACAATCCTTGGATGGGATTACTACAGTGAACGTTGTCTGGAATACCTGACAAACGGACATCAGAAAAAGATCATTGTATATCGTTGGTTATACATCCTTGCAGTATTTATCGGACCTTACATGACAGTAAGTGCGGTATGGACTATCGCAGATATCTTTAATGGTCTGATGGCAATTCCGAATATGATTGCGCTGTTTGCTCTGAGCGGAGTTGTTGCAAAAGAAACAAAAGATTTCTTTAAAGCAGAAAAACATAAGCTCTGATAAACGTAGATTTTAAAAAATGAATAAATCCTCCTGTTTTTCATACACTAGACTGTGAATATGAGAACAGGAGGAATTTTTTTGAAGAAAAAAACAAAGACATTGCTTACCTGCCTGGCTGTACCTCTGGGAGTCGGAGCGGTTTCAGGTTTTCTTACACAGGGAAGTATGAATACATTTGAAAAACTGAAACAGCCGCCCCTTACACCTCCCGGATGGGTGTTTCCAGTTGTATGGACCGGACTGTTTGCCATGATGGGAACGGCTTCTTATCTGGTTGCAATCACACCAAAAACTGAAGAGAGAAAGAAGGCACTGACTTTATACGGGATTCAGCTCGCTGTAAATTTTCTGTGGCCGGTATTTTTCTTTAACGCAGGATGGTATCTGTTTGCGTTTGCCTGGCTGTTGTTTTTGTGGTATCTGGTATATTTATGTACAAAAGCATTTTCTGAAATTTCGAGAACAGCTGGTTATCTGATGATTCCATATCTTGTCTGGCTGACTTTTGCAGGATATTTGAATTTCTTTATCTTTTTGTTGAACTGATATTGTTGAGCGGGGCATTGTCTGGTGGGGCGGTGCCCTGTGTGACTTACTTGAAACTGGTGCTTGACAATGCTGTGAAAATCACGTAATATAGATAAGGAATATGCTTAACGCTAAATAGGTTGAACATTTTTCCAACTGCCGTAATGAATGGAAATGACATGGATTGTCATGAGAAATTCTGCGACAGCTTTTTTTATGCACAGGAGATGATTCCGGTGCAGATGGATGAGGGATACAAAGAGGGAAATTATGCTATACTTATAAGGAGGAAAAAGCATGAACTATGATGTGATCATTATTGGTGCCGGTCCTGGAGGGATTTTTGCAGCATATGAATTAATGAAAGAAATGCCGGACTGTAAAGTGGCAGTTTTCGAAGAGGGATACTCCCTTGAAAAGAGAAAATGCCCGATCGACGGCAAAAAGATAAAAAACTGTATCAATTGTAAGAGATGCTCGATTATGTGCGGATTTGGCGGGGCAGGCGCATTTTCTGATGGAAAATATAATATTACCAATGATTTTGGCGGAACGCTGTACGAGCATATTGGCAAGAGCCAGGCAATTAAACTGATGAAATATGTAGATGATATTAATATGGAATATGGCGGCGAAGGAACCAAACTTTATTCTACAGCAGGAACGAAGTTCAAGAAACTCTGTCTGCAGAATAAATTAAACCTTCTGGATGCTTCTGTGCGTCATCTGGGAACAGATATCAATTATGTAGTTCTTGAAAATCTTTATAATGCAATGAAAGATCATGTGGACTTCTATTTTGATACACCGGTACAGAAGGTGGAAATATTAGAAGACGGATATCGTATAATCTGTGAAAAGGGTTCTTATGAGTGTAAGAAATGCATCGTTTCAGTAGGAAGAAGCGGAAGTAAATGGATGGAAACTGTCTGTAAAGACCTGAGGATTCCGACAAAATCCAATCGTGTAGATCTTGGTGTCCGCGTGGAACTTCCGGCAGTCATTTTCTCACATCTGACAGATGAACTGTACGAGAGCAAGATCGTCTACCGTACAGAGAAATTTGAAGATAACGTTCGTACATTCTGCATGAACCCGAACGGAATCGTAGTAAACGAAAATACCAACGGAATCATCACCGTAAACGGCCACAGCTATGAGGGAGATGAGAAGAAAACAGACAATACCAACTTTGCACTTCTTGTTTCCAAACATTTCTCCGAACCATTTAAGGACAGTAACGGATATGGTGAAAGTATTGCAAGACTTTCTAATATGCTTGGCGGCGGTGTTATCGTACAGCGTTTTGGAGATCTTGTACGTGGACGAAGAAGTACAGTGAAACGTGTGGAAGAGGGACTCGTAAGACCAACTCTTACCGCGACACCTGGAGATTTGAGTCTGGTACTTCCGAAGCGTATTCTGGATGGCATTATCGAGATGATCTATGCACTGGACAAAGTTGCACCGGGAACTGCAAATGATGATACTCTTCTGTATGGCGTTGAAGTCAAATTCTATAACATGGAAGTTGAAATTGATGACAATCTTGAAAGCTGTCATAAAGGTCTGTATGTGATCGGCGACGGAAGTGGTGTGACACATTCTCTGTCACATGCATCTGCAAGTGGTATTTATGTAGCAAGACATATCGCAGGACAGAAATAAATAAGTGGTATATGAAAGGCAGGCTCTTCGGAGTCTGTTTTTCTTTACAATTTTCTGATATACTGTAGGCATAAAATTACGTATGGAGGTATAGATTTTATGCATACACTTGAGAATGACCAGCTTTGTGTTACAATCAGTGATCACGGTGCAGAATTATCCGGAATTTTTGATAAAAAGAATGACAGAGAGATTCTGTGGAATGCAGATCCGTCACACTGGAAACGCCATGCTCCGGTTCTTTTTCCGAATGTAGGAAGATACTATGAAGATCATTGTCTGATTAATGGAAAAACTTACACTTCCGGACAGCATGGATTTGCCCGGGATATGGAATTCATCTGCGTGGAGGAAACGGAGAATTCGGTTACACATTTACTGGAATCCACGGATGAGACAAAGAAAGCATGGCCATATGAGTTTCAGCTGTATATTACACATACGCTGGAAGGTCGTGATCTGACAGTAGCCTGGAAAGTTGTGAACAAAGATCAGGAGATCATGTATTTTACGGTCGGCGCACATCCGGCATTTAATGTTCCGATACTTCCGGATACGAAACGAGAGGATTATCATCTGACTTTCAGTGGACAGAAAGAGCTGACGTATCATCTGCTGGATACACGTTATGGTACAGCTATCCCGGATAAGGTGTATACACTTGTTCTCGAAAATGGAAGCTGCCAGATTACGGAAGGAATGTTTGATAAAGATGCGCTGATTTTTGATGATGGGCAGATTTCGAAGGCAGGCATTGCATTGCCGGATGGAACTCCGTATGTAGAAATTTCCTGTGAGGGATTTCCGAATTTTGGCATCTGGTCAGCCGGAGATGCACCATTTGTGTGTTTGGAACCATGGATGGGACGTTGTGATAATACCGGTTATGACAAAGAATTGTCTCAGAAAGCGAATATCAATATGCTTGAGCCAGAAGACGTTTTTGATAAATCATACGTGATATCTGTCAGATAAATCCAGGAAACTTATTTTTCCCTGACTTTTCTTTGCTATATTATCCCTTGTCAGTCTTTCGATGGTTGAAAAGTTCTGAAGGATATAGTACATTAGGTGTATAAAGAGAAAGGAGACAGGGGTATGAAAAAATCATTAAAGAAAGTATTGTGTGGGCTGATGGCAGGTCTGATGGTCGCTGTAACAGTTCCGGCAGCACTACCGGAGGCTGCGTATGTGACGGAAGTGCAGGCTGCAGCCAGAGTAGCAACGCCAAAGCTGGTATCCGCCAAAGCTTCAGGAAAATCCAAAATCGTTTTTAAATGGAAAGCGGTAAAAGGTGCCAGTGGTTATACTGTTTTTCGTAAGGAAAAAGGTGGCAAATGGAAGAATGTGGCAGAAAAGGTGCAAAGAAAACAGCATTTTCTGACACAAAAGTAATAACGGGAACACAGTATACCTACAGTGTGAAAGCATTTAAAAACACAAAAGGTAAGAAGACATTCAGCAGTTATAACAAAAAAGGAGTTACCACGATCGCAGGACTGTATACGTTGAAACTGAACAGTTCCAGAATTACTTTGAACCCGGGCAAGTCATATACATTAAAAGTCAATGGTACAAAGCTTACACCGGCCTGGAGATCAAGTAATTCAAAGATTGTAACTGTAAATAAAAAAGGTCGGATCACAGCCAAGAAAGCAGGAACAGCCAAAATTACCGCAACACTTGGTGGAAAGAAATTTGTATGTACAGTTACCGTAAAAAAAGCATCAGCCACGGCAAACAAGCTGGCAAAGAATTATGCAAAAGTCAGAAACTATATTAATAAGAATGGCAGATACAGTGAGGATGGAAGCAAATATATTGAGGCTTCTATAGATGCAGAGACAACAGCTATTCTGTCTTATGATACAAAATCCGATAAGCTTGATATGGGACTGTCTTTGCAGATTAAAAAAGAGGGTATTATAAGTGCAATGGATATCCTTGTGAACTGTGCAAAATCAGATTCTGCAAGAGTCATTTCCGGAATATATGCAAGTGGAAACGCAGTCTATACAACAGCGACTATGAAAGCTTCCATATACAATGGAAAGCAGAATCTTGTATTTTATAATACAAATGGAAGCAGAGCACAGTCGGAAATTCAGGAAGCTGCAAATGCAACTCTTCAGGCGGCAATGGCAGGTACAGAATATCTGCTGAGATCAAAGCTGAATATGTCGTTAAAAGATCTTGGATTTAAAGCTTATAAATTATAAGTGAAAATTTAATTAAAATAAAAAAGAAAAGTGAACAGCCCGCGTGACTGCTCACTTTTCTTCTTATGTAAGTTTATTTATGTTCGTCGATTTTGAGGCGGCCCTTCAGTGCTACACAGCAGGCAAGGTCTCCGATAACATTGACACAGGTTGCACCCATATCACACAGTGTATTGATACTGATATACACACCCATAACTCCTGCCGGAAGTCCTGCCATGGTTGCAAGTGCTGCAAAAGATGCAATCGCACCTCCTGGAACTCCAGGGGTTCCGACAGAAAGAAGTACATTTGCCAGAAGGATAATGACCATCATGGATACGCTGACGTTGATTCCACATGCATTTGCGAAGAACATGATCATGAAGGACATCAGAATGGATACAGCATCCATATTTACGGTTGCACCGAGAGGAATCGCAATACTTGTGATCTTATTGGAAACGCCCATGCCTTCTTCCATACACTGCTTGCTGATCGGGATAGTTGCCGAACTGGAACAGGTTCCAAAAGCATTAAGAGCAGCCGGCATAATTGTTTTTAAGAATTTGAATGGGCTTTCTTTGCCGATTATTTTGACTGCAAGACCGTATACAACAAACGCAAAGATGAAGAATGCAAGATACAGGACGATCAGCTGTGTGGCCAGTGAAATGATCGTTTCGGTACCATTTGATTCTACAACCGGTACGATAGTACAGAAAACACCGATTGGGGTGAAGTACATGATCGTGCTGATGATTTTGAGACACACTTCGTTCAGTGAATCAATCACGTTCAGAAGTGGCTGACCTTTTTCACCGACTGCGATCAGAGTAAATCCGATGATGACTGCAAATACCAGAACCTGAAGCATGTTCCCCTGTGCAAATGCGGCAACAGGATTGGAGGGAATCAGGTTTTTGATGGTTTCCAGAATATTGCTCATATCGGTTGCTGCAATGTCTGATGTTGCCATCTCGAAGGAAACACCTTTTCCGAGATGAATCAGCCGTGGGATGATCAGACCGGCAAGGCTGGCGAGTGCAGTTGTACAAAGGAAAAATACCATGGAAGCACCGGTAATCTTACCGGTGGTTTTAATACTTCCGATGCTGCAGATTCCCATAACAACGGAACAGAATACAAGTGGAAAGATCATCATATTCAGGGCATTCATGTAGATGCCGCCGAGAAGACTGGTAACTGTCAGAACCGGTGCAAAACGGTCCGCAAGAAACAGTCCGGTCAGGATACCGAGAAGCAGGCCGATAAAGATCGCACCGGTAATATGCTTCTGATACCAGGCATAAAATTTTTTCATTTTTTCTCCTCCTCAAAAAAGTGGTATGTTTGGCAGAAATCCTCTTAAACATACAAAATATAACGAAAATTATAGCATGCACGCGCATTTGGTGTCAAGAAATCCTGCAATATTATAATATAGAAGGAATTTCTTTGGAAAAATTTATTTTATTTCATAAAAAAATATGATATAGTTACAAATATGGTTTTACATTAGAGGAACCTGACTGGAGGAATTCACGGTGAAGCAGACCATATTAGATAAAAATGAACTGGAATACTTTTTTGTAGAAGAATCCTATGGAGGCAATCAGGATCTGTTTCCAGATGTAACGATGCGTGATGGAGGATGCGGTGCAATAGCAGCTTGTGAAAGCTGTATTTATTTTGCCAGAACGAATGGAATAAAGAATCTTTATCCACATCAGTCGCAGGAAATCAGTTGGAAAGAATATCATGATTTTGCATATGTAATGAAACATTATCTTTGTCCGAGACCGAATGGAATCGATACGCTGGAACTTTTTATGGAAGGGTTTGGTGAATATCTTGCAGATGCGCATGATGACAGATTGCAGATGGAAGCTTTTCATGGAACACATACATATGAGGAAGCTGTTGAAGCTGTATGCAGACAGATTGACAATGCCTGTCTGATCCCGTATCTGATGTTGAAACATAAAAATGAGAAGGGCCCACTGGAGGACTATATCTGGCACTGGTTTATCCTTGCCGGATATGAAAAAAAAGAGGATGATCTTCTGGTCAAAGCTATTTCGTATGGGGAACATAAATGGTTTTCCCTGAAAGAAATGTGGGATACCGGATATGATAAAAAAGGTGGAATGATTTTGTATCATATATAGTAATGAACGGGAGGATGTGATGAGCATGCTCCCTTGCTTTTAGGAGGTGCTGTTTTGGAAACCAGAGAGATACTAACCAGATTTAAAAATGGTGAACTGTCTATGGAAGAGGCGGAGCATTATTTTCGCAAAGAACCGTTTGAAGAAATGGATGATTATGCAAAACTGGATTCCCACAGAGAAATACGATCCGGATTTCCGGAAGTGATCTTCTGCAGCGGTAAGGCGGATCAGCATTTTGTTCATATTTTCAAGAAACTTTATGAGGATAACGGAGAAGTATTTGGTACAAGGGCATCCAGACATCAGTATGAACTTGTGAAAGATCTTCTTCCAGGGGTGGAATACGACGAATTATCTCACATTATTAAAATTGAAAAGAAAGAAAAAGAGCACATCGGTAAGATCGCGATATGTACAGCAGGAACTGCAGATATTGCAGTTGCTGAAGAAGCGGCACAGACAGCAGAGTATTTTGGCTCTCATGTGGAACGTATTTTTGATGTAGGTGTGAGTGGTATTCACAGATTGTTTTCCAGACTGGATGTGATCCAGGATGCGAATTGTGTGATTGCAGTTGCCGGAATGGAGGGGGCGCTTGCAAGTGTACTTGGCGGTCTTGTGGATAAACCGGTTATTGCAGTGCCGACATCGGTTGGGTATGGAGCGAGCATGAATGGACTGTCTGCACTTCTTACTATGATCAATTCCTGTGCAAATGGAATTGCAGTGGTAAATATTGATAATGGATATGGAGCAGGATACATTGCAACGCAGATCAACCGGCTGGCAGAGAGGGACTACTATGAGTAAAACATTATATTTGGAATGCTATTCGGGAATCAGTGGAGATATGACAGTTGCAGCACTTCTGGATCTGGGAGCTGACAGGGAGGTATTAAAGGAATCGCTGAAGAGTCTTCCGGTAGGTGGATTTCGGACAGAAATCACCAGGGTAAAAAAATCCGGATTAGATGCATGTGATTTCTCAGTTATTCTGGAACAGGATAATCACGATCATGATATGGAATATCTGCATGGAAGTGAGAAATCATATACAGGGCATCATGAATACACGCATAGTCATGAGTATCCTCACGAACACCGTGGAATGAAAGAAATCACAGAGATCATTCAGAAGTCGGAAATGACTGCAAGAGCAAAGAAAATGGCAATGCGTGTATTTGGTATATTGGCGCAGGCAGAATCCAAAGCGCATGGAGTTCCGGTCGAAGAAGTTCATTTTCATGAAGTTGGTGCTGTAGATTCCATTGTAGATATTGCTGCAATAGCGATATGTATGGATAATCTGGATATTTCGAATGTGATCGTACCGGTGCTGTATGAAGGAACCGGTTTTATTCGTTGTCAGCACGGGCAGATTCCGGTACCGGTACCAGCCGTAACACATATTGCAGAAACACATAAATTAAAATTAAAAATCACAGACATACAGGGAGAACTGGTGACGCCGACAGGGGCAGCGGTGGTGGCTGCATTTCGTACATCAGACAGATTACCGGAAGATTTTACTATGTTGAAAACCGGCATTGGAGCCGGTAAACGCCAGTATCGTTGTCCGGGGATCCTGCGAGCCATGTTGATCCGGGAGACAACGGATCTACAGATAAAAGATATAATCTGGAAACTGGAGACGGATATGGATGACTGTGGTGGAGAAATGATGGGGCATGTTATGAATCTTCTTATGGCAAATGGAGCAAGAGAGGTGCATTATACACCGATTTATACGAAGAAGAACAGACCGGCCTATACGCTGACGGTAATCTGTAAAGAGAGTGAAAGAGAAAAGTTGGAAAATCTGATTTTTTCAGAGACAACAACGATCGGTATTCGAAGAGTGGAAATGGAACGTACGATTCTGCAAAGAGAAATTCAAAAGAAGGATACACCGGTCGGAACAGCAATTGTAAAAGCGTGCACATTACCGGATGGAAATATAAGATATTATCCGGAATATGAGAATGTGGCAGAACTGGCGGAAAGAAATCAGCTTAGTTTCCGTGAAACATATGACAGAATCAGGAGTTATTGGACAACAGAGAGGTGAGACAGAAGATGAAAACAGGACTTGTTTTGGAAGGCGGCGCAATGCGTGGAATCTATACAGCCGGAGTACTGGATGTTTTTTTGGAACAGGGGATACATTTTGACGGAGTGAACGGTGTTTCTGCCGGAGCACTGCATGGATGCTCTTTTGTATCCGGTCAGAAAGGAAGAAGCCTTCGTTATATCAAAAAATATCGTAACGATAAACATTTTATGAGCTGGTGGAGTTTTCTGCATACAGGAGAAGTAGTAGGAAGACAATTTTGTTATCATGATATTCCGGAACGCCTGGATCCGTTTGACTATGAAGCATTTATCGAGTCAGATACAGCGTTTTATGCGACCTGCACAAATGTAGAAACAGGAAAGGCAGAATATATCAAGATCACAGATATGATGACACAGATTGATGCGATGCGTGCATCTGCATCGATGCCGTATGTATCTAAAATTGTAAATTATAAAGGAATGAAGCTTCTTGACGGAGGATGTGCGGACAGC
>OHKZ01001051.1_pt1 | contig 9607 bp, 9 predicted proteins | sample 1569011 | NCBI WGS metagenome assembly OHKZ01 (sample SAMEA3879564, study PRJEB24766) | human gut metagenome | biome: human-associated habitat; feature: feces | place: USA | collected 1985/1987
ATCAAAAAATGAGTAACGAAAAGCGGCTGATCAGCTCAGCCGCTTTTTTCAAGCGAACCGAACGGGTAAGCTCCAAGATACTGCTATCGGAATGTAGTTTTATCTTTCTATATAATGTAGGGAGACTCATATTTAAGGAATCCGCCAAAACCTTCGCCTCAAAGCTCGGATCATCCAAATGTTTCTCGATCGTAGAGATCACAGACTCCATAAAGAGGTTGGATGGAGAGTCATCCTTCTTCGACGCGACATCTCCTTCGGTAACGGTATTCCCGGAACCGGCATAGAACCGCTTCATTTCCTCACGACGCTTCAAAAGGCTATTGATCTTGCTGCGCAATACCTCGACATCAAAAGGCTTGGTGATATAATCATCCGCGCCTGCTTCCAAACCTCTTACTTTATCGTACTCCGCTTCTTTTGCCGTCACCATGATCACCGGAATATTTTGGGTTTCCGATGAAGCTTTCAGACGTTCCAGAATGCTGTATCCATCTTCTCCCGGAAGCATGATATCCAGAAGGATCAGATCCGGCAGTTCTTCTTTCAGTGCATCTTTCAGTTCTTTACTGTTTGCCATCCCTCTTGCAGAAAACCCGGTCGTTTCCAGTGTATAGATCAGCAGCTCTCTGATATTTTTTTCGTCTTCCACACAATAGATCATTCAGCATAATTCCTTTCTGTCCGGGAGCCCTGCAAATATTCTACGGAAGTACATACTCTTTCTGCAGTTCTTCCAGACGGTTATAATATGCATCATCCGGTTCATTCTTCATACTTTCCAGATGACTGTGTGTATCATAAAGATTCTCTCTTACCTGCGTGATGCAGACGCTGATATTCGAACAGTGATCTGCAATTCTTTCCAGACTGGTAAGAAGATCTGTCAGAATAAATCCCATTTCAATCGTACATTCTCCGGAACGAAGCCGATTAATATGACGACGTTTTAATTCTTTGCTTAATTCATCTACTATTTCTTCCAGTGGTTCTACATCCTCTGTCAGATTCAGATCCTGCTTGTCAAAAATCTGATATGCTGTATCTACGATCCTGCTAACGGCAGCGATCAGGACCTGCAGCTCATTTCGTGCCTGAGCTGAAAAAGTAAGCTTTTTCTCATGAAGTTCCTGTGCTGACTCCATAATATTGACCGCATGGTCTGAGATTCGTTCAAAATCTCCGATACAATGCAACATCGTTGATACACTATGGCTGTCTCTCTCTGAGAGATTTTTGTTATTCAGCTTTACAAGATATGTTCCAAGCTCATCCTCATAACGGTCTACTTTTGACTCAATCTCCTGTACATGTTCTGCCTGTTCTTCACTGTAATCATAGATCAGATCCAGAGCAATATTAAGTGCCTTTCTGGAATCTTTCTCCATGTGTCTTGCTGCATTTCTTCCCTGTTCCACTGCAAAAGCAGGTTTTTCAAGGAAACGAGATTCCAGGATCATAAACTCCTGATCCTCTTTGCTGACTTCATCTTTCTTGTCATCACAGATTGTAAGACAGGCAAGTTTTACAAGCAGATTAGAGAATGGCAGCCATACCAGTGTTGCCGTGATATTAAACACGCTGTGAGTGATCGCGATCGTTGCCGGTGTCGCCATCTGTGTCATAAACGGAAAATGAACAGCAGCATTGATCATATAGAACAGAATCATGAATACCACGGTTCCGATCAAATTGAAATACAGATGGATCATCGCTGCACGTTTTGCATTCTTATTCGCTCCAATTGCGGACAAAAGTGCTGTCACACAAGTACCAATATTCTGTCCCATGATGATCGGAAATGCAGAACTGAACGGTACTGCGCCAGTCATACAAAGTGCCTGCAGAATACCTACGGATGCAGAAGATGACTGAATGATCGCGGTCAGTATCGTACCTGCAAGGATACCGGCAACCGGGTTGGAAAATTTCAGAAGAAGGCCCGTAAATTCCGGTACATCAGCCAGAGGTTTCACAGCTCCACTCATACTTTCCATACCAAACATCAGTACTGCAAAACCAAGCATGATCGTACCGATGTCTTTCTTGCGGGAACTTTTTGTAAACGTCAGTAATATAATTCCGACCATTGCGAGGATTGGTGAAAAAGAACTCGGCTTCAGCAGACTGATAAAAAAGTTGCTGCTTTCAATTCCGGTCAGACTCAAGATCCAGGATGTAATCGTAGTACCAATATTGGCACCCATAATGATTCCGACCGCCTGTGTCAGTTTCATGATACCAGAATTTACAAAACCAACGACCATAACGGTTGTTGCAGATGAGGACTGAATAACTGCCGTCACACACATGCCCAGAAGAACTGCTTTCCATTTACTGGATGTAAGGTTCTCAAGGATCTGTTCCAGCTTCCCGCCTGAAACTTTGGCAAGTCCATCTCCCATAACCTGCATTCCATACAGGAACATGGCGAGACCTCCTAATAATGTCAATATACTGAAAAAATTCATATTATTCTCCTTTACCTGAATTTAATATATTTTCATCATATTGACACCTTGTAAAGTTCTCACCAGTATTATGTTAAATCTTTGTAAAATCGAATTTTGTCAAAAAATGCCGCTTTCTGTCTGGTTTTAAAATCTGTCCTTTTAAAAACTGCGGATATTTTCACCTTCATCTCCGGTCTTGTCAATCGATTTGACACGCAGATAATAGCTGACATTCTCATTGACATTGACCAATACACGGTCACCTACTCGATGACCTTTAAGGGCTTTCCCAATCGGAGATTCGATGCTGACACGGTTTTCCATGGAATTTCCACGGATGGATGTGACAAGTTTATACTTTTCCACTTCTCCATCTTCTTCAAACTCTACTTCAACAATATCATCCATTCCAACTTCATCGGACTTCGAAGAATCATCTACAACTGTTGCTGTTTTCAGCATTCTCTCCAGATAGCGGATACGGCTTTCGTTCTGATTCTTGTGTTTCTTCGCTGCATAATATTCAAAGTTTTCACTTAAATCACCCTGCGCACGGGCCTCTTTTACTGCCTCAATTGCTTCTTTTCGAATAACAAGCTTACGATGTTCAATCTCTTCTTCTATTTTTTCTATATCTCTTTTTGTAAGTCTTTCTCCCATATCTGTCACTCCTGTAACTTTTTTATACAGAGAATATACGCTAAAAACGATCTTCTGCTGTAACTTCTGATTGCCTATCAGTATACACGAATTCCTCCGGAATGTATACCCGTGCCACACCAACATTAAATAATCTTCACTTTCCTATAAAAAGAGCCTGAAAAAAAGATACATTTAAGAAACAGCATCAATTCTTTCAGACTCTTACCTCATGAATTCCTCATTCTGTTTTCAAGAATGCCCTCGGCATTCTTGCTGCGAGATGCACGTCATCTCACATCTGATATAATTTTATTCCTCATCTGCATGGTAAATACACACATATCCGGAATCCTCAATCCGGACGATCTGCTCCACCTCTTCATTCTTCTCCGGAAATTCACCCTCTGCCACAAAACGGACACAGGTTCCGCAGGAAGAACTCAAATCTCGTGGAACCGGCATGACGAGCGCCTCCAGATGCATTTTTTCACAGTTTTTTCGAAACTGTATTGCACCATAATGGGAATAAAAAGTCGCAATATACGTCATCATTTTGTTATTTTAAGCAGGAAATCGTCTCCCTGTTCTTCCACATTCACCTGATATCCCTGATGCATCACAAATCGAGAAACATTTTCTTTCGCAACTACATTATCTACCAGCACTTCATATTCTGCTTCTTTTGAAGCCATTGCATTCTTAGTCTGAATGACTGGCTCCGGACAGGACAGTCCTCTTGCGTCTACTCGCTTCATCTTTCATTCTCCTTTCAGTTCTTTTACTCAGGCTTCTTCTTTTCTCATTGAATTGATCACTGCAATAGCTGCAACCACAACGATGCCGATCACAACTGCAATCTTACCATTTGCAGTCGGTCCGTCTGCGGAAGATGCCAGGCCAAAGTTATGTGCAAAAGCAGCTCCTGCCATCAGACCAAGCACTGTAACAACAGAGTCTGTATTTCCTTCTCCTGACAGAATCAGCTGACGCATCGGACAACCTCCAAGAAGAATGCAGCCAAACCCGGCCAGATACATGCCAAGTGCATTCCACAGTCCGTCTGTATGTGCGATTGGCTGTCCGACAAATCCTGGGTGGAAAAATCCAAGTGCCACATTCATGATCAGCGCACTGACAAGAATTGCTACAAAACCAAAGAGTAGTTTATATTCTCCAAAAAGAACTGCATCGCGGATGCCGCCAACCATACAGAGACGTGTTCTCTGTGCAAGGATACCAACAATCACACCAGCAGCAAGTGAAATTAGGATTGCTGCATGTTTGGCTCCCGGTCCGCCTTCCGGCTCCGTAAAATGAATAAATGCCGGTGCTGCTACCAGAAGAATCAGCACCACAATCTGGAATGCCGGATATACAGCTCCCTCCAGTTTCGGCATCTTGTAGGAACGTTTCAGCGTGTAACCTTTTTTCAGGAAGAATGTTCCCGTAAGGATACCTGCTACAAATCCTACCAGACCAAAAATGGCGTTTCCGTCACCACCAGCCAGACGCAGAATCATTCGGAACGGACACCCAAGGAACATCAGACATCCGATCATAACAAAAGCTCCCAGTGTAAATCTGGTAACCGGTGCCGAACCACCTCTCGGACGAAATTCCTTTGTAATCAGTGACACGATGCATGCACCAAGCACCAGCCCGATGATCTCCGGACGGATGTACTGTACCGCAGCTGCAGAATGGAGTCCCAATGCTCCTGTAGTGTCTCGTAAGAAACAGGCGATACAGAATCCCATGTTCGCCGGATTTCCAAAGAACACCAGCATTGCTGAGATCACACCGACCAGCACGCCTGCCACAACGATCGTTGTTTTTTCTTTTTTCATTTGTTGTTACCTCCCTTTCCCTCTTATGCTAATTTTTTTGTTTATAGCATACATTCTTTGTATAAAATAATAACATTTCATTGACAAAAAAGCTAATTCATTATAGTCTTGTTTTATAGCTATTTATAGAAATATTTTATAAATAATCCTGATATCTGTTATCAGAATATCTGAATCGAGGTTATAGTTATGGCAAAGATATATCTGGATCAGGCAAGTACTTCCTATCCAAAGGCGCCCTCCGTGGCACAGGCTGTTTACGATTACCTGAATGGTTCCGCTGTCAATGTGAACCGTGGAGGTTATCAGGCTGCCTATTCTGTTGAAGAACAGATCTTCGAGACTCGCGAACAGCTTCTTCGCCTGTTTCATTTCACATCCGGAAAAGGCAAAAATGTAATCTTCACTCCCAATATCACGACCAGTCTGAATATTCTTCTGAAAGGACTGCTGAAATCCGGAGACCATGTACTTGTTTCCTCTATGGAACACAATGCGGTCATGCGTCCGCTGGTACAGCTTGCCCGGCATGGAGTCACTTTTGACCGTATTCCATGCTCTGCGGACGGTTCTCTTCTTATAGAAAAAGCAGAAGAACTTCTTAAACCGAACACCCGGCTTCTCGTCTGTCTGCACGCTTCTAATGTCTGTGGGACCATAATGCCGGTACAGGAACTTGGAAAATTCTGTAAGAAACATGGACTTCTTTTTATCCTGGATACTGCCCAGACAGCCGGTACTGTCCCAATCGATATGGAGGCACTTCAGCTGGACGCTCTTGCTTTCACCGGACATAAAGGTCTTCGCGGTCCACAGGGTACCGGCGGTTTTCTGATCCGTAATGAACTCGCCTCCCAAATCGAGCCTCTCTTAAGCGGTGGAACCGGAAGTGTTTCCCATACAGAAGAAGTTCCGTCTTTTCTTCCTGATCGATTCGAACCAGGAACACCAAACATTCCCGGAATTCTCGGTCTGCATGCAGCACTCTGTGATCTGGAGCAGACAGATATGGGCAAGCTTCACCAACATGAACTGGAATTAACGCAGTATTTTATCAATGGACTCATGCAGATGGATCCGTCTGAATCAACTCTTCGTGCAATAGGAAAACATAATACGATAGAACGTACTTCTGTCGTATCTGTCCAGACATTACAAACAGATATGGCACGCGTTGCCTATGAAATGGATGACACTTACGGAATCATGACACGTGTCGGACTTCACTGTGCCCCAAGTGCACACAAAACACTTGGCACTTACCCAGAAGGAACGATTCGTTTTTCTTTCGGACCAGAAAACACACATCACGAAGTTGATCTTGCTCTGCATGCCCTTGCAGAGATTACAGGTTCTCCATATCATTTATAAACTTTCATTTTTATCTGCTACTACTCACCCGTATGCAGTAATTTTTCATTATCAAGGGGTATCACATCATGGAATTCAAACAATTAGAGGCTTTTGTTGCCGTTGTTGATTATGGAAGCTTTTCCGAAGCAGCACGAAAGCTTTATCTCACCCAGCCAACCATCAGTGCACATGTACGTTCACTGGAGGAAGAGCTGCATACAAAACTTATCATCCGCACCACCAAAAAAACGACGATCACTACAAAAGGTTACCAGCTCTACGACAGTGCTGTACGCATGCTGGAGATTCGTAACAACCTTCTCGAAAATTTCACTGGTGTCCAGAAACATATGATCGACCTTGCTGCATCCACGATTCCGTCTTCCTATCTGCTGCCGGAAATCCTGGCTGCCTACGGAAAAACGCACCCGGATACTTATTTTCACTCTATCCAGACAGATAGTGCAGAGTCCATCAACCGCGTCCTTGACGGCACTGTGGACCTGGCGCTGGTTGGACAGAATACCAGCGATGAGAGCTGTGTCTTTCTTCCTTTCTGTCAGGATGAACTTGTCATTGCAACCCCGGTAACCCAGCATTATCTGGAAATGCAGAATCATGCAATCACCTTTCAGGATTTTATGAAAGATCCGATCATTATCCGTGAAAAAGGTTCCGGCACTAAGAAGGAAATGGATATCTTTCTGGAAAAACTCGGTATTACATCCAGTGACCTCAATGTGATTGCCCGCATGAATGACCTGGAAAGTATCAAAAAATCCATTGTGAACGGACTGGGAATCTCCATTCTTTCCGCACGCTCTACGATCGATCTGCAAAAAACAAAGCAGATCCTTCTTTTTCCACTTGAAGAATCTGCTCATAAAAGAACTTTTTATATTGTCTACAGTAAAAATCGTATTCTGAAACCACATGTGCGCCAGTTTATTCGTTTTGTCCAGGATTTCTACAGGACTTACTAATTTTTTACCAGCACTTTTTGCAGGCTTCATATCCCTGTGAAAGTGCCTGTGCCTTTGTTTCCTGTGTCGCTTTGTTCGGGTTCATATTTCCGCAGTCCGGTCTGCTGTGATATTTGCTTCCGGTTGCAGAAATCCATACGGTGCGTCCCTGTGTATCAGAAGAAGTATCCGGTGTCTCTGTTTCTACTGCCGGTGCAGAAGCAGTATCTTCTGAAGAATACTGTGCTGCCTGTGAGGTATCGCTGTTTGCACTCTGCTGCTTTGCATCTCCCGCCGTATAATCATTACATGGTTCCTGATTCCAGCTTATTGTGTCTCCATCAGAAAGAGCAATGATTGTTCCCTGATCATCTGTACGATAAACCGGAATATTCATATCTCTCAGTTTTTCCATGGTCGATGCAGCCGGATGTCCATAAGAATTGTCCTGTCCGCAGCTGATCACTGCCCAGGACGGTGTAGATGCCTCCAGAAGATCCCAGGAAGTCGAAGATGCAGAACCATGATGTCCAAGACTTAACACATCGCAGTCCAGATTCATTCCTGTACTGATCATATCCTGTTCACTGGTCTCTTCAGCATCTCCCATAAACATAAAACTGTTGTTTCCGTTAACCAGACGGATGACTACCGAGTTATCGTTGCTGTTCTGGGAAATCCCATCCGGCGCCATGACAGTAAAGCTGCCAGTTCCAAACTCATAAGTATCTCCGACAGACGGATACTCCACAATGATCGCATGTGCAGTAGCAGTATTCATAAATGTATTAAACAGATCTGAAGTATGTACATAATCAGAACCCAGCACATGTTCCACTTCAAAATTATCCAGACATTTGACCAGTCCACCCAGGTGGTCTTCATCATAATGAGAAGAGATCATATAATCAATGGTCTCTACCTGCTGATTTTTCAGATACTGTACCACTTCATCCGCATGTGCCCGATTTCCACCATCATAAAGAAGATTTTCTCCTCCTGACTGGACGAGGATTGCCAGTCCCTGGCCAACATCAATAAAATGTACAGCCATATCACCCTGTCCTGCTGCCTGCGTGGAAACTGCATTTCCCGGAACTGCAAGCATAAATACCAACAGAAGTGACATCAGAAATGTCATAAGTTTACTTTGTTTTTTCATAATCTTCTCCTTCCCTTATATCTTACAGATAACAGTTCCATATGTTTACAGGTTACTGTTCTCTCTGTTTTACAGTTCTTCTATCCTTCTTCGGATTTCCTGGCTCGCATCTTCAAACAACAGATCCCGGTTGTAGCGGATATAGCGTTCACATTCATACGTTTCCAGGAAACGAACGCAGGAATAATCTGTATTAATACCAGATACGAAAATTACCATCTCCTGACTGTTATAGAATGCTGCCTCCATAAAATCAAATGCATATTCCAGCGTAGAACCTGACTCGTCCCAGACAGCATCCCAGGACGCACGGTATTCTCCGAAAGCATTCTTTACAATGTCAAAGGCTTCTTCCCAGTTTTCTGTCTGCTCTTTTTTTAGAAGCGTCACATATCCTTCCAGCACTTCAACAGCTTTTCGGATCGTGCGATCCTCTCTTCGCCCCAGAAGCCCCTCTGTCTGTTTACGTTCTCTTTCTGCCCGAAGGTTATCCACAAAGTCTCCGAGACGCTGTACCAGATTTCCACCTTCCTGTGGTTCTTTCAGGCTTTTAAGCACTTCAAAAACTTTTTCCAGCACATCTTCCTGAAGAACAGCATCACGTACTGCCTGGCGAACGCCTGAGAATAGCAGGTTAACCACACTGACTCGCTCATCGAATGACGCATGAGAAACTTTTTTGACCATTGCCTCTGACGGCTGTCCTTTCAGGATTTCTGCGATCTGATAATCCTGCTGATATTTCTGATAGAGTTCATAATATTCTGCAAATTCCTTTGCAATCCGCTCATGCTGGATATACTGTCCGACCACATCTGCCGTGATATTCTTGTCAAGCTTCTCATAAACTTCCATGATTCTTGACAGATCTTCCCAGCCACGCGGCGTTGCAAACTGTTTGCCGTCAATCGTTGTTTCCATCTGATAGAAACAGTTATTTCGAAGTTCCAGATAAGAAAGAATTGCAGGATGAATATTTTCTTTGAATGCATATTCTTTCCAGACACGATAATCCGGTTCTACTGTGATCTTCTTGACACGATCCAGTGTAACAACATCAAAATCACGGACGGATTTGTTGTATTCCGGTGGGTTACCTGCTGCTACGATCACCCAGCCTTTTGGAATTTCATGATTTCCAAAAGTTTTGCACTGCAGAAACTGCAGCATCGCCGGAGCCAGTGTCTC
>OHKZ01001057.1_pt1 | contig 9550 bp, 7 predicted proteins | sample 1569011 | NCBI WGS metagenome assembly OHKZ01 (sample SAMEA3879564, study PRJEB24766) | human gut metagenome | biome: human-associated habitat; feature: feces | place: USA | collected 1985/1987
GGATCGATTTTGAAGTAGTTTGCCATATCCCGGACAGGACCACCACTGAGATTCATATAAGAAAGCGGCTTCATCAGAATGACAGGTTGTCCTTCGATTCTTCCCTTTCCGTACATGGCATTGAATTTCACGCCAGACTGTGGAACATTATATTCCTCCACAAGCTTATCAATCACATCAAATCCCATATTATGGCGTGTGGCTTCATACTGCCTTCCGGGATTTCCCAAACCTACGATCAGATACATCAGAATTTCCTCGCTGTATTAATTAAAATAAACCATTTCGTCTTCCAGTGGATCACACTGCTCTACATGCTCCGCAGCAAGTACGATACCTTCTTCACCCTGGTATTCGTTACGTTTCTCAATGCCGACTTTGGCTGTAACTTCTACCCATTCTCCCGGCGTCAGTTTCGGCGCATATGCGCTCTTACATACATAACCAAGAAATGTAGTATCATCTGCACAGCAAGTCATGGCTGTACGTCCCGGAACAAAGAATTTACTTCCCATTCCGCGAGGTTTCATGACTCTTGCTTTAAACTTGACTGTTTTGCCTTCATAATTTTCCGGATGATCCATTGCATCCACAAACCAGATGCCATAATCTTCCGGAAGAATTTCGATAACCGGCGCATTCATATCAAATGGCATTTCATCCTGGAAAATATCACCCAGCTCGCCTTCTTCATCCTCAAAAATAACTTCTGCTCTCTGATTTGCGACCTTGATTCCACGTCGATAAGTCGGAAGTGGATCTTCCTTTTTGCAACGGTTGAAGATAACCATATCTGTATTTTTTATCATATCCATAAAAATGGATTTCATATTCGCCATATATATCTGGAAAGTACTTCCATCTACACAGGTAATCTGCTGTTCTACTCCCCAGCCTGTCGGCAGCTGCATTTTTTCAAAATTGCTTACCAGCCACATGCCATTATATTCTATGATAACACGCTCCGGCTGATGAAGAATATCCATGGCAACCAGTCTGTCTGTTGTAAAGTCTTCCTCATTTTCAATTACCTCCACAACAGTATTATTGGCTTCAAGAATTGCCGGATCGTATTCTTCCTCCCCTTCCTCACAGAGGATCAGAAGTGTCTTTCCATCCGTATGGAAATAATCCTGCTGTATGGTAAAACTCAGGAAAGAAGTCTTGCCACTTTCCAGGAAACCGGTCATTAAATAAATCGGTACTTTGATCTCATCCATTGTCTGTATTCTCCTCTATGATTACAGGCCAAAAAGCTCAGCCAGTTTGTCCTCATTCAGTTTAGATCCGATCACGCAGAGACGACCTGTATATTCCGGTGCGCCTTCACGGATTTCTGTTTCTTCCGGAACCATATCAAAATAAATCCATGTTCCATCTTCTGCCGGAAGCATTCCTTTTGCACGGAGAATGATTCCATATTCATCAGATGCAGAAAGAGCTTCCAGCATCTTCTCAAGATTTTCTTTTGTATATTTCTTAATTGTCTCACGACCCCAACTTGTAAATACTTCATCTGCATGATGATGGTGATGGTCATGATGGTCGTGTCCACATCCGCATTCATGATCATGGTCGTGATGATGATGCTCATGCTCTTCATGATCGTGGTCATGTCCGCATCCGCATTCATGATCATGGTCGTGATGATGATGCTCATGTTCTTCATGATCGTGGTCATGTCCGCATCCACATTCTTCATCATGGTCATGATGATGATGTTCGCCATGTTCATGCACATGTCCGCATTCCGGGCATACCTCCTCTTCTTCCATCAGCTCATCTGCCAGAGATACCGGATGCTCCATAACCTCCAGAAGTTTTTTACCTTCCAGTTTCTCGATCGGTGTTGTGATGATCGCTGCTTTGGAGTTAATCTCACGAAGCAGTTCCAGTGATGCCTGTGCTTTTGCTTCGTCAACAATATCTGTACGGCTCATGATAATCGCTCCGGCATATTCAACCTGATTGTTGAAAAATTCACCGAAATTTCTCATATACATTTTGCATTTCTTTGCATCAACAACAGTAGTGTAGCTGTTCAGAACCAGTCCTGTTTCTTCTTCTACGCCCTGTACTGCTTTAATGACATCAGATAATTTGCCGACACCAGATGGCTCGATCAGGATTCTGTCCGGGTGATATTTGCTGATAACTTCTTTCAAAGATGCACCAAAATCACCAACCAGTGAACAACAGATACATCCTGAGTTCATTTCACGGATCTGGATTCCGGCTTCTTTCAGAAATCCTCCATCAATGCCGATCTCACCAAATTCATTTTCAATCAGTACGACCTGTTCCCCCTGAAAGGCATCTTTCAGAAGTTTCTTGATTAGTGTTGTTTTACCGGCTCCAAGGAAACCGGAGATAATGTCAATTTTAGTTTTTTCCATGATTGCATTTCCTCTCTTTCTGCCCATGGGCAAAATGATTGCTAAATTACTTTATATTATTTGTTTTATACCGCTAACTTATAACGCAATTTGACCAGGAGGCATAAAATACCCCCTGGTTATTATCCCTTTATATGGGTAATGGGGACATGAACCAGTCACGTCCCCACTCTATACTCTCTAAAATCAACCGTTGATCATGAAGCTGAGAAGTTTGTCGATATCTTCTTTCTCATATGCTACGATCTCAAGTTCCGGAATTTCTCCGCCGGAGAAGATGTTTGCAAGAGATACGTACTGGGACAGTTTGGATTTGAGGTTCAGTCTGTCACCTTCACCTGTTACCAGTTCAACTTTGCCCTGGCAGCTGTCTACTACTTCAAAAAATTTCTCGATGTCTTTAATATTAGATACTTTCATTGTAAATCTCCTTTCAAAATCTTTTTTTTATGTTCAACTTACTGCATTTCATGTAAATACTGAGTTTCCAAATGATTTTCCTCAGTCGCGTTCAGTATAACCTATATTTTCTTAAATTGCAACGATTTTATTTGTTAAATTTATATAATTATCGATGCGCAAAATTGGTTAATTTTTACAATGGAATTGTCAATAAGTAAACACCGCAACACCATATCCTGGCAGTGGATAGTCAAACGAAAACTCTCTGTGATCACATTCCTGTGCTTCTGCTTTAAATACCTCCGGTTTCTCCAAAAGTCCATGTTCATTCATGATCAGTTTATACTGTTTTTTCTTTGGAACACCGACACGATAATCCGGGCGGTCAACCGGCGTAAAGTTTACAATAAACAGAAGGTTATTTCTCTTTGTAGGAGATTTTCTTACCAGACTGAAAATACTTCTGTATGCATCGTCTGCATTGATCCACTCAAATCCGTCAGGATCGTTGTCCCCTGCATACAATGCAGGATACTTTGTATACATATGTAAAAGCGTCTTTACAAACTCCTGAAGATCCTGATGTGGTTTTTCATTCAGAAGATACCAGTCAAGCTCCCTCTCCTCACTCCATTCACGCAGCTGTCCAAATTCCTGTCCCATAAACAGAAGTTTTTTGCCTGGATGGAACAGCATAAATGCATACGCAGCTTTCAAATTACGAATCTTTTCTTCCGGATAGCCTGGCATCTTATTAACCATAGAACATTTCAAATGTACGACTTCATCATGCGAGATGACAAGGACATATTTTTCACTGTATGCATAAGTCATAGAAAATGTCATCTTATTGTGATTGTCCTTACGGAAATATGGATCCAATTTCATGTATTCAAGAAAATCATTCATCCATCCCATATTCCATTTCAAAGAGAATCCAAGTCCTCCATCTTCAGCTTTTCCGGTAACCTGTGGCCATGCGGTAGATTCTTCTGCTATCATGACCGTTCCATGATTTCTTCCAAGTACAACGGTATTCAAATGTTTGAAAAACTCAATTGCTTCAAGGTTTTTGTTATCACCATATTTATTAGCAACCCACTCGCCATCCTTCTTTCCATAATCCAGATAAAGCATAGATGCTACTGCATCAACACGAAGTCCGTCTACATGACACTCTTCAATCCAGTAGAGTGCATTGGCAATCAGGAAGTTTTTGACCTCCGGACGGCCATAGTTATAAATCTTGGTTCCCCAGTCCGGATGTTCTCCCTGTCTCGGATCTTCATGTTCATATACTGCTGTACCGTCAAAATTTGCGAGGCCTTGTGCATCTTTCGGAAAATGTGCCGGTACCCAGTCCAGAATAACTCCAATCTTATTACGGTGCAGATAATCGATCATATACTTGAAATCCTGAACAGAACCATAACGGGAGGTTGGTGCATAATATCCTGTGACCTGATATCCCCATGAGCCATCAAACGGATGCTCGGCAATTCCCATAAGTTCTACATGTGTATAACCCATTTTCTTTACATAGGCAGCAAGTTCATGTGCCAGTTCACGGTAATTATAAAATCCCGGATCATCTTCATCTTTTGCTTCATGTTTCTTCCAGGAACCGGGGTGTACCTCATAAATGGCCATAGGATCTCTGATTTCATCAAATTCCGGACGTCTTTTCATCCAGGTAGTATCTTTCCATTTATAATCAGAAATGTCCGCAATTCTGGATGCAGTGCCAGGTCTCAGTTCTGCTTCATTGCCATATGGATCAGCTTTGTATAATTCTTCACCATGATAGCCGATAATATAGAATTTATAGAGATCTCCAACCTTTGCTCCGGGTATAAATGTCTCATATACCCCAATTGGTCCGACTTTCTTCATTGGATTTGCCTGTGTATTCCAGTTATTAAACTCTCCAACAACAGAAACTGATCTGGCATTTGGTGCCCACACAGCAAAATATACACCTTTCTTACGCCTCTGTATCGTCGGATGGGCTCCTAATTTCCTGTAAATGTCATAATGGGTTCCCTGTCCGAACAGATACTGATCCAGCTCTGTAAACTGCAACTTCTCTCCCATTCAAACGTACCTCCCTTAACAGCTATTTTATTCCGGCACTCTTTACAACTCTGCGCCTCCCATCAGCATTATGCACATTTATTATGCTGATATTTTGCATTTTTATAGACATATTATACCAATCCATAATGTTCCCGTCAATTAAAATAAGAAATTACAAGTACACAAAAAGAGGACTTGTCCGATTGCGCTTTCGAACTTGTCCTCTTTTGTGGATTCTTATTTTATATAGAATTAATATCCTGTATCATACCCATCTCCGGAGTCCTCATCTGCATAATCACTTCCGTCTCCGGAACTGTCATCATAAGATCCATCGTCTGAGCTGTTATCTCCGGAACTGTCATCTGATGAACTTCCATCCCCGGAAGAGTCATCGCCTCCTGAGCTGTCATCTTCGGAAGAATCATCTGAACTATCATCACTTCCATCGCTGACATCACTGCTGTCCGAAGATCCTGTATCACTTACATCAGAACTATCTGTTGAGCCGTCATCTGAGGTAGTACCATCTGATACCGCTGTACCATCACTGCTTCCGTCAGAAGAACCACTGTTATATCCTGCAACGATACCCTTCTGAAGTGAACTGTCCCAGAAATCAGAATAGTTTGCATTCTGTAAAGTAACTCCCTTGGCTGCTGCAAGCTCACTGACTGTCATCAGTTTATAGCCTTTGGCTACCAGTTCCGGGATCATCTTGATTGCTGCCTGTACAGATGGCTCATGAATATCATGCATAAGAATGATAGAACCGTCTGTAAGATCCCCATTCATAACAGCATCATAGTCCTTGTTGACATCAAGATAGCTCCAGTCCAGAGAGTCCAGTGACCATGTAAAGAATGGCTTATTGACTGTAGAAATGATATCATCACTCCAGTTTCCATATGGTGCTCTGGCAACACTTGCCTTCTGTCCACATGCCTTCTCCAGAGCTGCATCTGTATCTGAAAACTCTTTGGCAACTGCATCCATATCAAGATCATACAGATTCAGATGATCCCAGGAATGAGATCCGACCTCACATCCAATGTCCACCATTCGCTGAACTTCTGACTCCCAGCTGCCTACATTCTGACCTAACATAAAGAAAGTAGCATGTGCATTGTTCTGTTCCAGACAGTCCAGAAGTTCATTGGTATATTCTCCAGGGCCATCATCAAAGGTAAATGCGATTCTGGTTTTATGCTGGCTCGGATCATAAGTACCGTCATCATTGAAATAGTAATCATCAAATCCAACGCTCACCCATCCGGTCTGTGCATAACCATTGTCTCCAAAATAATATGTAGAACCATCTATTTCCTGCAGTCCACCTGCATAATATGTACCATCCACATTCTGATACCATTTACCGTTCTCATCCTCATGCCAGCCAGCAGTCAGCTGAGAAGCCTTTGTCAGATCACTCGCACCCTTCAGCGGTTTACGGATTGCTGCATTTGTGTCTTTTTCTATCTGTGTCTCAGTTCCTGAATCTCCTGTATTGGTATTCGCATTCGTATCTGTTTCTGCCTGTACCTGTGCCGGTTTATCTGTATTTTTCCCTCCGACCCGATTAATGACCGGAAGAATAATTCCCCGTATTACAAATATGAATACGAGTATCACAGCCACAACATACGCGCCTTTTTTCATCATCTGACGACGTCTTATCTGCTGTTGCTTTTTGCGCATTCGTTCACGCAATACCCTTTTATCCATCTACTCCACCTGCTGTATTTTCTATAACTTTTTTGTCTATTTATTATCATAACGCATTTAATTCTGAAATACAATCACAATTCCTGAACTAAATCAAGTTATTCTGTGAATGATGATCCAATACTTCAGCAGGTATATCAGATAACTCTTTTTAATTCAAAATTCTCTGTTAACAGAAGAATATCTGCCTCTTTACCTGTATGAACAGACCCTGTTCTGTCATAAATCCCAATACTTCTTGCCGGATTTCTCGTGGCTGCAAAAATTGCCTGGTCTACAGGCACACCAAATTCTATTGCTTTGCACATACAGCCAAATAAATTTGTCGCAGATCCTGCAAGTGTTCCGTCTTTCAGCACTGCCTTGCGGTCCTTCACAGTTACTTCCTGTCCGCCAAGCTCATATGTACCGTTTTTCATCCCTGTTGCACGCATGGAATCACTGATCAAAATGACTCTTTCCGGTCCGAACATTCTGAATGTCGCTCTGATTACAGCCGGATGAATATGATAGCCATCACAGATCAGTTCAACCATACATTCCGGATCATCCGAAGCCGCTCCGATCAGTCCCGGTTCTCTGTGGGCCAACGGCTGCATCGCATTATAAAGATGCGTTACATGATGTGCCCCCAGTGCCATTGCTTCTGACGCACATTCATAATCTGCTGCAGTATGTCCCAGAGATATCTGTACTTCGTCCTTCATTTCCCGTATGAAGTCCATAGCTCCCTTTACATTAGGTGCCAGTGTTACAAGTCGGATTCTTCCACCTGATACTTCATTCAATTCCTTTACAAAATCTGCATCCGGTTCTGTGATCCATTCTTCCACATGTGCGCCCTTCTTAACAGGATCCAAAAACGGTCCTTCCATATTGATACCTGCAACCGTTGCTCCATCGCCGGACTTTTCTGCTTCCCTGATCCCTTTGAAAATCTTCTTAAGCTGTTCCTTCGGAAGTGTCATGGAAGTCGGACAATATGATGTTATTCCACTTTGTCTCTCATATCTTAAGATTTTTTTCAGGCCTTCCGGATCACCGTCAGAAAAATCTTCCCCATATGCTCCATGGCTGTGAATATCCACAAGACCTGGAATGACCATAAGACCCTCGGCATCTATAACTTCCTCTTCAGATGTTTCTTCAAATGCCTCTGTCAGTCTGTGATTTCTGATATAAAGTGTTTCCCTGCAAAAACTTCCATCTTCCTGAAAAACATTTCCATTTTTTATGATCATCCTTCATTTGCCACATCATCTTCCGATGCAGTTTCCTCACTTTCTTCTGCAGTGTCACTGCTATCTTCCTCTGACGCATTATCTTCTGTAGTGTCTTCTGCAGCATCAACTCCGGTGTTTTCACTTTCCGGATCTGCATCTTCATTTGCCACATCAGCTTCTGTTGCAGAAGTTTCATTTACTGTCGCATTATCCACTATAAAACGTTCCACACGCATCAGTGCCAGTGATTCATTTACTTCCTGTTCACCATAATATGCAACCAGCTGATCAAAACTCTCATAGCCATATTCTGATAACAGCTCGTCTTTTAATGTCTGTATATCGTCATCGTCAAGACTGAGTCCTTCTGCATCCATGATTCCCTGAACAATAAGGTTCTGTTCCACTTTGGATTCTGCATACTGCTGGCAGTCTTCCTCATAATCTTCTTCAGACATTCCCTGAGCCTTAAGGAAATCAGACATTTCCATACCTGCTTCTTTGACATAATTTTCATTGAGTTTTTTGTATGCTTCAACCGCCTTATCCACATCTTCTTCCGGATATTCTTTTACTTCAGAATTTGCGAGTACTTCGCTCCAGGCATTACTGTAAAGATCATAATCTGCTGATTTTGTCTCATTTTCTTCGAGTTCTTTTTTGACGGCTGCACGATACTCGTCAACTGTCTTGTATTCTGTATTGGCAGCTACCCACTCATCATTCAGTTCGGAAGGCCGCGTGAACTTCTGCAGCGTAACTTTAAACACAACCGGTTTACCGGCAACAGATTCTTCATAGTAATCATCCGGGAAAGTCAGGTCCAGTTCTTTTGTCTCTCCCTTTTTCATGCCAATGATTCCATCCTCGAATCCATCGATCATTCCGCCCTCGCCAATCACAAGATCATAATCTTCTGCAGAACCCCCATCAAATTCTTTTCCGTCTATCGTTCCGGTAAAATTAATCGTTACCGAATCGCCCTCTTCTACTGTTCCGTCATTTACCTCTGTTCCGTTTTCTTCAAGATTATAATCGATCTCTGCCTGTACATCATCATCCGTTACAGTAACCGATGCTCTGTCCAGTGTCAGTCCCTTATATTCTCCAATCGTAACATATTTTGAAACATCAGAAACAGACACCAGTCTGACTGCCGAAGCAGATGTTTTTTTATCTGAGGATGCAGAATCTTTTTTATCCCCTGTATCCTGTGTTGTCTCGGTTTTGGTTTCTTTTGTATCAGATTCGCTACATGCTGTAGCAGATAAAGCCATGCACATTACCAACATCGCTGCAACTGTTTTTTTCTTCATAATAAAACTCCTTTCAAATCTGCATATCACATTTCTGGTACCGGTGTCGGTCTGGAAGAATCCCATACCTCAGATACATCAAAAAGATCGCTCAGCATATCCGGGTTATAATACATTCTGTAACCATCCAGATTTCTTCTTCCCTGTCGGAAATACTGATCTGTGATCTGTACAAAGTACTGACTGGAATCTACATTACAGAAATAGTCATAACCCGCACTCTTATAATACTGAAATTTCGGATTATCAGAAGAGTAACCTTCCCAGTCACCAATATCTGCACCAAACGCAAAGATGATCATATCTGTATCTCCAAGGATCGGGGCTACATTTGCTTTCCATTTCTCATCGTCTGTCTTAAGATCCTCAGCAGAACGCTCTGTTGCATTCATATGTCCCCAGGTATGGCTTT
>OHKZ01001066.1_pt1 | contig 9438 bp, 8 predicted proteins | sample 1569011 | NCBI WGS metagenome assembly OHKZ01 (sample SAMEA3879564, study PRJEB24766) | human gut metagenome | biome: human-associated habitat; feature: feces | place: USA | collected 1985/1987
CCTATGACCCTCTGCTTGTAAGGCAGATGCTCTCCCAGCTGAGCTAAGATCCCATTTTGTATCTGTCACTTTGACCGACTCTATGTAAGCCGCTCTTGCAACCGACTTCGTTAGTATACTATGTCCCACTCAAAGTGTCAACACTTTTTTTATTTTTTTTATATTTTATTTTGTTTATAAATTTCCGACAATTTTATCTTTGATAATTGCCAGGATCTCTCTGGGAATATACAGAAGAAGTCTCCAGGAACGATATCTGGACGGAACCGGATAAATTTCCCGACAGCCACACTTTCTGCCAATCATTACACCTCGAAACACATGAAAATTATTAGTCACTACCCCAATTGCCGGCTCCGTACTGCCGATCAGCTCCAGACTGTAATCCAGATTTTCTTTGGTATTGGTCGAACGTTCTTCTCGGATCAGACGTCCTCCATCAATCCCATGTTCTGTCAGATATCTGTACATGGCCTCCGCTTCACTGATTCGTTCCCCGTCTCCCATTCCTCCGGAAAGCACAGCCCTTGTCCCGGGGTTTTCTTCAAGATAGAGCAAAGCCCTTCTGGTTCTTTCCAGAAGGGCTAATGTCATTCTTGTACCATCTACATGCGCGCCAAGTACAATGATATAATCCAGATTCTCTCTGGCTTTCATTATTTACCGCAGCAGTATTTGTATTTCTTACCGCTTCCGCACGGACAAGGATCGTTACGGCCGATTTTATGCGGTTTTACAACTGTACCGGATTTTTTCTGCTCTTTGTAGAGTTCTTTACGTTTTTCTTCTGAGAAGATTTCATCCCACTGTGGAAGCTGATACAGCCAGTCTGCCTTTGCATCAACCATATTCTTGTAAAGAAGTTCTTTGTCAAATGCAAGTGTGACTTTTGTATTCTCATCCATAGTCTCAATCGGATTCGGGATCTTAAGACTGTCATTGATACCATCCAGGAAACCAACCATAGTCAGGACATCCTGTCCGTATTTTTCTGCCAGTTCCTTGACTGTACCACTTACAACTTCATCCGGATTGGAAAGAAGCTGTTCGTAGATTCCCTTTTCAATATTAAAATAGTTTGCCCAGAATCTCTGAAGCTGATTGCGGTCTGCCTGCTGATTGTAAGCAATTTCGCGCCACTGCTCTAAGATTGTTTTATCACTCATTGTTTCATCCTCTTTTCAAAAATTTTGCCTGTGTTCCATTATATCATCTTTTTTCCCAAAACACAAATCCTATTCTTATAATTTTTGTGAAAAATGTGTATATATAAAAAACAAACCGGTCATACTGTAAATGTTCCCTGAAGGATTCTTCAGGAAACATACTGCAAAAGATAATTTCAGGAAAAACTTATATCCTCCCCTTAAAAGGTCTCAGGGCTGACACAGATACGCGGTTCTGGGACTTTTCTCGTTTTATTTCACACCAAGTTTTTCAAGATCTGCTGTTACCTGTTTAAAATCTTTAAAACATATGGTATGAATTCCCTGTTCCTGTGCTCCCTGACAGTTCTCCGGTCTGTCATCAATAAATACACTCTCTTCTGGTTTCAGCTGATACTTATCCAGAATCGTCTGATAGATCTCCGGCTCCGGCTTCAGCTGATTAACATAACAGGAAAATACTTCTCCATCCATTTCTTTGCGGAATGTGAGTTCCTTTTTGGTATGGTCGATCATATAACTTGCATAATTGGAGAGTATATACAAATGATAGCCCTTACTCTTCAGATATTTCACCCAGGTATCTGCATATGGTCTCTTGTGAATCGTGCCACCGGTACCTCTTATCACCTTCTCAATATCCTCGGCATCCTCTGGATCCAGCTCCTGAAACTGTTTCAGATAAACATCCTCTTCATATAAGCCTCTGTCACGTTCATCCCAGACAGGGCTTTGAAAAGTTGCCTTTGCGATTCGTTCCCTTTTGACCGGTTCAAATCCAAAGCTGTCCAGATATGTTTCCCAGTCATAATCCACCAGCACCTGTCCAACATCAAAAATGATATTTTTTATCCCGCCAGTCTCTGGCTTCTCTTCTTTCTTTTTACTCAGGTATTTAAACAGCATCAAAATCACATAGCACATAACCGCCACAAACAGCACAGTAAATAACGATGCCATAAACGCCTTCTGCGAAAAATCTCCCTTCAGCGCAAAGTACATTGGAAGGCAGAAGATCGCCAGTAATACGATCACTCCTATGATCGCAGCATATTTTTTCCAGTTTTTCATACAAACCTCTTTGTCACTAATGTTAAGAAATGCGCCGGAGCGAACTCCGGCGCGTCATCATGTCAACTAATTTTTATGAAATTATTTATTTCTGTAAATGATATCATTTCTTCCTGGTCCATTGGAGATCATTGTGATCGGGAATCCGATCTGTTTCTCTACAAATTCGATATACTTACGGCAATTTTCCGGAAGTTCATCATAGTTCTTAATTCCACGGATATCTGATTTCCATCCCGGAAGTACTTCAAGAACCGGTTTTGCTTTTTCAAGAAGACCTGTTGTCGGGAATTCTGTTGTAACCTTGCCATCGATCTCATATCCTGTGCATACCGGAATCTCATCCAGATAGCCAAGTACATCAAGTACAGTAAAGGCAACATCTGTAGTTCCCTGCATACGGCAGCCATATTTGGAAGCAACACAGTCAAACCATCCCATACGTCTCGGACGTCCTGTTGTCGCTCCGAATTCACCGCCGTCTCCTCCGCGGCGTCTCAGCTCATCAGCTTCCTCGCCGAAAATCTCGCTGACAAATGCACCTGCTCCTACTGCACTGGAGTATGCCTTGCATACTGTGATGATCTGTTTGATCTCATACGGAGGGATTCCCGCTCCGATCGCACCGTATGCCGCCAGTGTGGAAGAAGATGTTACCATCGGATAAATTCCGTGATCCGGATCTTTCAGAGAACCGAGCTGTCCTTCCAGAAGAATCTCTTTGCCTTCTTTGATTGCATTGTGCAGATACAGAGAAACATCACATACAAATGGTGCTACCATGTCTCTGTACTCTGTCAGTTCTTTATATAAGTCGTCAGGATTGATCAACGGTTTATGGTATAAGTGCTCCAGAATCACATTCTTCTGCTCTGCAACGCGAACCACTTTTTCTTTCAGAAGCTCGTCATCAAATAATTCGCTCACCTGGAATCCGATCTTTGCATATTTATCGGAATAAAACGGCGCAATTCCTGATTTTGTAGAACCAAAAGACTTGCCTCCAAGACGCTCTTCCTCGTAAGCATCAAAATTCTTGTGATAAGACATCACGATCTGTGCTCTGTCAGAAACAAGAAGTTTTGGCTGCGGTACGCCCTGTTTTACAATCTGCTGCACCTCTCCGAACAATCTCGGAATATCCAGCGCCACACCGTTTCCGATAATGCTGGTCGTATGGTCATAGAATACTCCTGACGGCAAAGTGTGCAGCGCAAATTTTCCATAATCATTTACAATGGTATGTCCTGCATTCGCTCCACCCTGAAAACGGACAATGATATCGGCTTCTTTTCCGAGCATATCTGTAATCTTGCCCTTTCCTTCATCGCCCCAGTTAGCTCCTACTACTGCTTTTACCATCTCAAATCCTCCTGCGTATTCATCGCTTTTAACTCTTAATTAGCAGTTCTTATGAATCACTGCCCTATGAATTATACTATACTTTTCTCGTTCTGTAAAACACTTTTTCTTTTTTCTACATCAGAGGTGCGATCAGACGCAGCACTCTTCCGCAGATCCGCATAAAAATACCGGTATTTCCGATATCTGACGCTGTAACTTTACAGCTCTTTTTCAGTGTTTCCTGAAAATCTTTTTCAATTTTATGTACCACCGGATTGTCATACACAAAGATCCCACATTCAAAATGCAGATACAGACTCCGGTAATCCAGGTTCACAGTTCCTACTGTTGCCGTATCATCATCTGAGACAAATACCTTTGCATGCACAAATCCCGGTGTAAATTCATAAATATTAACTCCTGCTTCGATCAATTCCCGATAGTATGTCTTCGCCACCGCAAACGCATACCATTTATCCGGAATATGCGGCATGATGATGCAGACTTCAATTCCGCTCTTTGCTGCTCTTGTCAGTGTATCCAGCATGCCGTTGTCCAAAATCAGATACGGCGTCATAATATGCACATATTTTTTCGCATGATTCAAAATATGCACATACACTTCCTCCCCTACGTTTTCATGATCGTACGGACTGTCCCCGTAGGGGAGCACAAATCCGGTCTCCGGTTTTAATTCCTTTGCCATCGTCGTCAGATAGGGCTCAAATTTCTCTTTTTTTAATTCTGAAACATTCCACATCTGCAAAAACAGCATCGTCAGACTCTGCACCGCATCCCCCTTGATCATGACGGCAGTATCTTTCCAGTACCCGAACCGTTCTTTCCGGTTGATATATTCATCTCCCAGATTGATACCTCCTGTAAATCCTGTTTTTCCGTCGATCACACAGATTTTTCTGTGATCCCGGTTATTTTGTGTCGTCGAAAGTACCGGCCGGATCGGACTGAACATCTTACACTGAATCCCGAACCGACGGATTTTTTTCGGATAATCGGGCGGAAGCAGCGAAATGCTGCACATTCCGTCATACATAAACCGTACCTCTACGCCCGCGGCTGCTTTTTCTTTTAATATTTCCAGCACAGACCCCCACATATATCCTTCTTCTACAATAAAATACTCCAGAAAGATAAATTTTTCCGCCTTCTTCAATTCTTCCAGAAGCACCGGAAATTTTTCTTCTCCACATGCAAAATATTGCACTTGTGTATTCCGATAAGTAGGAAAATTCAGCTGATACTGCATATAATGCGCAAGGTTTGCATTGGCCGGCTTGCTCTCACGCAAGGCTTCAATCACCTGAGGCTCCTGCTGCATATATTTTGCTGTATCAAGCCGGAGCATACACAATCGCTTTCCGATATATCTTGTTCCAAGCTGAGACTTTACCCAAATATAGAAAAGGCATCCAAATGCCGGAAAAATCAGGATCAAAAGTACCCAGGTCATATTAAATGCCGGATTTCCTCTTTCATTGATAATATAAATTACGATCACTGCTGCCAGAACTGTAAATCCGCCGTACACATAGACGGCATAGTCATTCAGTATCGTTGCCACTCCAACCAGAACGATCAGCTGGATCAGAACAAGCATAAGGATCAGTGCTGTACGGCCAAAAACAATGCTGAACAACCCTTTCTTCGCTTTTTTCACTGCTTTATGTTCCATCTTTTTGTTTCACCCCTGCTTTTTTCAATATCCCCAGTGTAGCACACTTTGTATTTCTCCACAATACAGCTTCTCAAAAGTTACTGTGAACAGTAACTCTCAAAGGTCTTGTAATTAACGGCGAAAAGTATTACAATGGATATTGATTCATAACATCTGCTGGAAAGGAGATTTTTACGATGAAAAAGTTTTTGAAATGGTTTCTTGGTCTTGCGGCTGTCGGTACTGCGATCGGTCTGATCATTGCTTATTTCTGCAAAGACAGTGACGCAGTTTCCGAGTATGATTGTACAGAAGATATGGAAGAAGAGGATTTTGATCTGGACAATGATTTAAAACCGGTATCGGAACGCGGATATGTGCATCTGAACAAAGCAGCATCCGATACTGCTGATACAGAAGAAGAACCTTCCCAAGAAACACAAGCAACTGATACTGAATCGGAAGAATAATGCAAAACAGGAACTGGCCACTTTTGAACAGTTCCTGTTTTTTACTTTATCGAACAAAGTCCGTCCGCCGCAGACATGTGCTGCTGGTTACCCGGATGAATATTCTCACTTCCACGCTTCTTCCAGCAATTTTACTGCTTCTTTCATCTTATCTTCACTGATATTGGCATATCCCAGCATGATCGTCGGTTTTAGCCCGTCAGGAGGATCGATATAATATTGCGAAAGTCCATATACTCGAACGCCTTTTTCCGCAGCTTTTCGAATCAATTCTTCTTCTGTCATATCACCGGCAAAATGCAGCAGCATATGTACTCCGGCATTCTCCCCCGATATCGTACAGATTTTCTGAAATGTTTTCAAACAGCCCATCAGCGTATCATGACGGCTCTTGTACAATGTCCGGATCCGGTTCAGATGCCTTTCATAATGTCCGTCCTCGATAAACTTCTGTAAAATCAGCTGATCTACCCTGGAAACCGTAGAACTTAAAAAACTGCTTTTTTTCTGAAACTCCTTTAAAAGCGGCGCAGGAAGCACCATATAGCTGACACGGATCGAAGGCGCGATGGACTTTGAAAACGTTCCGATATAGATCACCTTTTCCCATCGGTCATACCCCTGCAGCGCGGGAATAGGCTTCCCTTTGTATCGAAACTCACTGTCATAGTCATCCTCGATAATATAGCGTGCAGGGTCTTTGGCTGCCCACTTAAGCAGTTCCATCCTGCGTTTCATGGGCATTACGATTCCCAGCGGATACTGATGGGAAGGCATCACGAACGCAATATCTGCTCCGGAACTTTTCAGATCGGCCACTTTCATTCCTTTCTCATCCATATCCACTGTACATACATCATAAGACAGACTTTTAAAAAGCCGGTATGCCTGCTTGTAGGTCGGGTTTTCCAGAGCTACTTTATGATTCTGGCCGATCACTGTGGAAAGCAGCATCAGAAGATAGTCATTTCCTGCTCCGATAATGATCTGATCCGGATGTGCATTCACTCCCCGTGCCTGATACAAATATCTGCTGATCGCACTTCGCAGTCCGTACTCCCCCTGAGAATCTCCCAGACGGAACATCTCTGCCCGGTCATCTAACAGACTGTCCTTCGCAAGTCTTCGCCAGACATTATACGGGAAACTGTTCAGATCGACTCCGTTCGGTGTAAAATTATATTTCCACTCTTTTTTCTCTGTCTTTTCTTCTGCTCCCACCAAAGCAGGAACGACATCCAGACGATACATCCCTTCCAGTTCTGCCGCGAAATACCCTTTACACGGTACTGCTTCCACATACCCTTCCGAGATCAGCTGTTCATAGGCAAGCTCCACTGTGCTTCTGCTGACTTCCAGATATTTGCACAGAGAACGACTGGAGGGAAGTTTTTCCCCGCTGGTAATCCTTCCCTCCTGAATCTCTCTTTTAATATGCTGATAAATCTGCTCATACAGCGGTGTCTCAGATGCTGTGTGAAGATTTATAGTCAATTCATTCATAATTTCACGCTGCTTATTTCGGCAGTTTAAACGAACTCTTCAGTGACACGATCCGGTTAAATACCAGTGCATCCTCTCTGGAATCTTTTGCATCGATACAGAAATACCCCTGTCTTACAAACTGGAAGCTGTCATATGCTTTTGCATCCTCAAAATTCGGTTCTACATAGCAGTCTTTTAAGACTGTCAGGGAGTTCGGGTTCAAGTTCATGGAACCATCCTCATTATAAACGCCTTTTTCTTCATCGATCAGATTCTCGTACAGGCGCACTTCCGCTTTTACTGCATACGGTGCCGGTACCCAGTGGATCGTTCCTTTGACTTTTCTTCCGGTAAATCCGCTGCCGCTCTTCGTCTGTGGATCATACGTACAGTGTACCACTGTGATGTTGCCGTCTTCATCCTTTTCAAATCCGGTACAGGTTACAAAATATGCCTGCATCAGACGTACCTCATTGCCCGGGAAGAGACGGAAATATTTCTTCGGCGGTTCTTCCATAAAATCATCTCTGTTGATATACAGCTCTCTGCAGAACGGAATCTTTCTCATACCAAGCTCCTCATTCTCCAGATTGTTGATCACATCCAGATATTCCACCTGATCTTCCGGATAATTGTCAATGACCAGCTTGATCGGATCCAGTACTGCCATCATACGCGGTTTTTTCAGCTTTAAGTCCTCACGGATACAGTACTCCAGCATCGCATAGTCTACAGAGCTCTGGCTTTTTGATACTCCGCACATATCGATAAACATCTTGATGGACTCCGGTGTAAATCCTCTGCGGCGAAGTGCTGCGATGGAAACCAGGCGCGGATCATCCCATCCGTCTACCACACCGTCTTCTACCAGTTTTTTGATGTAACGCTTTCCGGTCACAACATTGGTCAGGTATAATTTAGAAAACTCAATCTGTCTTGGCGGCATCTCAAACTCACACTCTCTGACTACCCAGTCATACAGCGGACGGTGATCTTCAAACTCCAGTGTACAGATTGAATGTGTGATATGCTCAATTGCATCCTCGATCGGATGTGCAAAATCGTACATCGGATAAATACACCACTTGTCTCCTGTATTGTGATGCGTCATATGTGCCACACGGTAAATGATCGGGTCTCTCATATTGATATTCGGAGATGCCATATCAATCTTTGCGCGCAGCACCTTCTCTCCATCCTTGAATTTTCCGTCTTTCATTGCCTCGAACAACTCCAGGTTTTCCTCAACGGAGCGTTCTCTGTACGGACTGTTCTTTCCAGGCTCTGTCAGTGTCCCTCTGTACTCTCTGATCTCTTCCGGAGTCAGGTCACACACATATGCCTTTCCTTTTTTGATCAGTTTTACTGCGCATTCGTACATCTGCTCAAAATAATCGGATGCAAAGAAGAGACGATCTTCCCAGTCAGCCCCAAGCCATTTGATATCAGCCTTGATGGACTCTACGAATTCTGACTTTTCCTTCGTCGGGTTCGTATCATCAAAACGCATGTTGAACTTTCCGCCGTATTCCTGTGCCAGTCCATAGTTTAAAAGAATACTCTTGGCATGTCCGATATGCAGATATCCGTTCGGTTCAGGCGGGAATCTGGTGTGTACCGTATCATAAACGCCCTCTGCAAGATCTTTATCAATTTCCTGTTCAATAAAATTTCTGGAAACAACTTCTTTTTCTTCTGTCTTTTCTGTCATCTCGTTATTTTCCATAATTTCCTCCTCGTGTCAAATCCTCTGCCGCTTTTCTTCGTCATTTCTACTTATGATAGCATAAATACGGCTTAAGTTAAATATATTTCTTATCAAAATCCTTCCGGGTCATCGGGCGGTCAAAATAGTAGCCCTGCACAAGCCGCACCTTCATACCTTCCAGTACTTTATACTGTTCTCTCGTCTCTATTCCCTCGATACAGATACTGACACCGATCGCACCTGCCAGCTCCGCAACCATCTTGATAAATGACTGTGAATAAGAATCTTCTGTCAGATCCGATACAAAGCTCTGATCTACTTTAATCACATCCAGCGGAATCTCCCGGATATGGTTTAGGGAAGAATAGCCTGTCCCGAAATCATCCAGCGCGATCCTCGCGCCCAGTCCCCTGATCTGGTTCAGTATCTTTTTCATACGCTCCATATCGTTGATCGCAAGACTTTCCGTTACTTCCAGTGTCAGATTAACGATATGGAGCGTATGAAAAAGATACTGAA
>OHKZ01001067.1_pt1 | contig 9437 bp, 8 predicted proteins | sample 1569011 | NCBI WGS metagenome assembly OHKZ01 (sample SAMEA3879564, study PRJEB24766) | human gut metagenome | biome: human-associated habitat; feature: feces | place: USA | collected 1985/1987
ACTTGCATGTGTTAAGCCTGTAGCTAGCGTTCATCCTGAGCCAGGATCAAACTCTCCATTGTAAAATATCCGTTTGACTTCCCTTACGAAAAGGGAAAGACTTTGTCTCTGTTCTCAAGGACGCTCATCCAGATGTACCGAAGATTGGGCTCAAAGCACCTGTTCCAAAAATTGGACGGCTCTTCTTCTTTACCCGGATGCAACCTGGCCAAAATGACCGGAAGCATCCGCTTCTTGTACTACTCTCTGTCTTATGTAAATCTCTTCAAAGATCGCTTGTCTTTATCGCTCTCCCTTTCTCGGCGTATGCTTTGTTCGGAAAAGCGGGTGCAAAGGTACGGCGTTTTTTAATACCCTCCAAATGTTTCGAAAGAAAAGTTCGCGAAAGTTGATAGTTTTTCGCGTTATTTTACAAAATAAGGGTAAAAAGAGGGTGTTTTGGGGGAAAAGGCAGGAAAAAGGGGATATTCAGGGAACACGACCACCTTGTCATGGAGGCGGCCTTGGAGGCAGAACGGGGCCATATCGTGGGAAAACGATGCCTTGGAGGGGCGAAACAAGGGCAGGAGAACAGAGGAAATGGGGCGAGACGGACGGAAACAAGAGTCTCTTACGACTTGGAGGCTATTTTCTCCTTATTATATATATAGCGCAGGAAAGGCGAAAGTGGCCGTTGTGGGCAAAAGCACCCCCTCCTGCCCTCTTGGGGAAGGCCCAAAACCCATCGTCCATCCTTCGGGATGGTCTCGGGATGGGTTCGGGACGGAGAGCCGCACGCGAACAAGCAAATTTCTCATGCAAGCCAGGCAACAGGACCACCACACTCGAATAGGCTCAAAAGTGGGGTAAAAAATGAATATAACTTCGTAGCCCTATGAATATAACTTCGTAGGCCAATGAAGTTAACTTCGTAGCCCGATGAAGTTAACTTCATTTTTCAGGGCAGTTAGGAAGGGTTATCACCCCTCTTTCTCACGCAGGGGCGACCGCCACGTTTTCATTTATTCAAGCCAATAAGAGACAAGAGAGGGGAAATACATCTACAAGCATCAGAAGAGATGAAACGCTATGACACATACACCTTCTCTTCCAAACACAAAATGACACTTATCGCGACCTATACATGCTCATGACCGGAAAAACGACAAAAACAGCCGTAATAACAAAAAACTCGAAGATTATTTGGAACTAACAGGAAATCTTTGTAATTTTGGCACGAAATTGTATGCGATGTTTGTTATTTGATTGATCCTCATCTACAGACACGACCTTTTCACTATTGAGAGTATTGCAAAACCTACGCAAGCAGAAACGTCTTGAACAATGAAATTAATGGTTATCATATTTTCATTTTTTGCTTTGTGTTGTAACATCTGTACAGCCCAAAACAAAATTGAGGGTAGAGTTACCTTTATTGGCAACACGCCTGTTGAAAATGCCATAATTGTTGTCAAAGCACTAACAGATAAAGGAGAGCGCATCGTAGCTAATACTACAACCAACAAACAGGGGCTCTATGCGGTCACTCTTTCGAGCGACAACAAGCGGCTCGTCCTATACGTTTCTGGCTTCGACATCAACACCTTGAGAAAAGAAATAGCCAACACACCTCAGACAATAGACTTTGTTGCTGAACCCCGCAATTTCGAACTGCAGGAGGTTTTTGTCAAGCCAACCTCTATAGAAGCAAAAGGCGACACGCTAACTTACAACATTGCCCTATTCAAAGACAAGAATGACAGGATTCTTCGCGAAACTTTGGAGCGAATGCCTGGTATTAGCGTAAATGATGCGGGAAAAGTATTGTACAATGGCAGAGAGATTACGGAGTTTCAGATCGAGGGAAACAATCTTTTTGAAAACAAATACTCCATAGCTCTTGACCGAATTGACCCTAAGGATATTGTTGCCGTGGACGTGATGCAACACCACCAACCAATTCGCGCTCTGCAAGGTAGCCGTATAACGGATGATGTGGCGATCAACTTAAAGCTATCAGCGAATGCTAAAGATAATTTATCGGGAAAGATGGAAATGGGCGGCGGCTATAGAGACGGCAATAGAAGCAACTTGGTATATACTGCACATTTGTACGGGGGACTGTTCAATGCTCGGCAGCAGCTCTTTGCCACGACAGCCATAAACAATAGTGGCGACCAGCTGCGGAGTGTTTATGCAGTGCCATTAACAATGTTGCAAGAAAACATTCTTTCCACTACCACGCCACAGAATTCAATACTTGGACAAAATGACTACATGACCAATCAAAGCAAGGCGTTGTCGCTTAACGGACTGTACAAGAACGCAGAAAACTCTAAATGGAGTTATGCCGTAACTGCCATAAATGAAAACACCGAAGGACATACAGATATTGAGCGCGCTTATTATGTTGGAAAACAAGAAATAAAGCACGAACGTAATCTTGCTTTTGGGAATGCTTTCCAAAACGTGGACCATTTATTGAAATATGAGAAAAACGCTCCACGGTGCTACCTCATGAACAAGCTCGTTGGTACATGGAAGAGAGATCTACCATACGTCAACCAAGACATACAATCTACACGACTTGAAGAACACCTTTGCCAAAAAGGATATACACTAGACAATCAGTTACAAATGATACATCGATGGAATGATGTGAATGGGCTGGACACCAGGTTCAATTTGCATTATTCCAACAAACATGAGAATCTTACGCTAAGACAAGGAGCAGGGGCAAGTCCCTCGCCTTCAGCCGAAGCGCTACAAAAAGTAAGACAACATTTCTATTTTGCAGAACTGCGACAAGAAATGCTCTCCACGATAAAGTTTGGAGGATGGATTATTGACCCGTATTGGTTTGGGTTAGCCGATAAAACCACACTGAGCACAACAATGTGTTCGTCTATTTCGTTGTCATCACCAGAGAACACTTTTGCCCCTGATGACAATGTACACTACAATCGAGTAAAGGCAGGAATAGGTTTGACCATCCACTCTACCGTGGCCCGCTTTCGGATCTATGGCTATATCCCGCTGGTCTATTCCCATATTACAGCATACACTCCCTATATAAGCCCCAAGCGGCACGCACTACATATTGACCCTAACCTGACAATAGAGCGTCCATTGGCCCCCTACTTGTCGCTGCAAATTCAATGGACACAAGAGTTCCAAGACAACAAGCCTGACGACCTCCTTCGTGCTTTCATTATTCGCAACAGTTACGAGCAGACCCAGGCAAGCATAAAAGAGATAACATCAACGGATTATCAACGCTTGGGAGCCAAGCTCAATTATGCTAATGCTTTTAACAGGTTGATTGGAAACCTGCATATAGAATACACGCGTCTAAATAGCGATATGATGACAAACAAGGTCGTAAGAAATGATCATTTGGTACTCTTTCTAACACCACAAGCCTACGGAACCAATTCGCTAAACTTCGGTGGCGAAGTGGCAAAAACCTTTTATTGGAAGAAAGCCAACGTGGGCATAAAGGCGAATCGCACACGCTTTTCCTCATCGCAAATGCTAAACGGCACTAAACTACCGTTCGTCCTCTACGAGAGCAGCATTTTATTGCGAGGGAGCATAATTCCCGTCAAAGGTGTTCTAACCGAAATTCATACATTTATCAATCGCAGTCGCATGTCTAGACAAAAAGAAGATTACACTGACGTGATTACAACTCGCTTTATGCTGAGCGGAAAGATAATGGCTACTATCAACAGATGGAGCGTTGTCTGCAAAGCCTTGTATTGCCAGCAAGACCACAGCCATACTTTTCTCTCAAATCTAAAAGCATATTATAGGACAAAGACTGCCGAATGGAGTCTCTCCATTCATAATCTGCTCAATGCCAAAAAGCTGAGCATGACCTCCGTGAACGCCCAAGAACGCGAACGCAACACATTCTATCTTGTTCCACGAAATCTAATTCTGTCATTAAATCTCATTTTATAGAATATGAAAATATCTCACAAATATCTATTGGTCCCAGGGGCATTAATAGCCTTTTTGGCAGCTTTCCCGGTACAAACTTTTTGCCAAGCCTTTGTGCTTGGCAAGAATCCCTCATTCACTGCATTGAATCTGAGAAACAAGAAAGCGCTCGACGACGTGCTTTTGGAGGTGCGTTACCTATTCACATGGTCGAAGCTCCATGACTCTTCACAACCACACACAGAGCAACGAACTATACTCGTGGGACGTAACAACATTTACTCACGCAACGAAGCACTCTACCAAAACGATTCCGTGGCAACATCACTGATGGCCAAAGGAGCAAAAGGCGTGGCCCTCTATTCTAACCCGACCGTTCCATACGAGGTTTGGACCAACCGCGAAACAAAAAACACGGAAATAAGCTATCGTGTTCCTTTCGACAATATGGTAATATCATTTGCCTTTCCGAGCAATATTATACAGTGGAGTATTAATGAGGATGAAAAACAGGTCGTATTAGGATACGTCTGCTCAAAAGCTACGACACTCTACCGCGGAAGAACCGTCACCGCATGGTTCTCAGAAGACCTACCATACGACGCTGGACCTTATTGCTTTACTGGACTGCCAGGACTAATCATGAAAATTGAGTTAGAGGATTTATCATGGGAAGCCATAGGAATAAAAAAAGGAAGAGACGGGGAACAAATATACACATATGCCCGCCCGAGACAGCAAATGTCGCGAGAAAAGGCCATAAACTTTCTTGTAAATCTTTACAACGATCCTGTGGCTACATATAGTACATTAGGAGTGGAGTGCTACTCTGCAGAGAATACAAGCAAAATGCTTGTATCGGGAAGTCTGAAATGGGAAATTCCAAGTATAATAAAACTGGAACAGTAAGTTCCTCACATGTATAATTTAAAACTTTTTAGTTATGAAAAAACAAAGAATTAATCTCTTCTTGAAAGAAGAGCAACTTTTAAGCGATGCTCATAACAACATCTAAAAAAGAACATGGAGATTACGTCTTTTGCGCTTTTCGGGTGGTCTATGGCCCTCGCGAGCATCCTCTTTTTCATTTCCATTTACAAGAAGGTCAGGCGAACAACCGCAACGGGAGCTGGTTTACGAAACAATGATGGCAGCGCAGACCCCGATGTAAAGATCGTAGGGCAAGACGAAAAATACAAGAGAGCAACTTGGGGCATCTGCATCGGCGCCAGCATCATAGTTGGCCCAATGCTGGGATTTGCGCTTGGCTTGGCACTCAAACTCGTCATCCCGACCTACTATCATATTGAGGACCCCACCCCCAACGGCCACTACACATGCTATGCCATCAACGGAAACATAGGAAAGGAACTATTCGGAAAATACGTCTTCAATAATACCGACGAAGAATATTATCTTTGCCGGAAGAACTATCAGTATGGAACTCCAGACGACAAGACAACCTACGTCAAGGCCATTGCACCACACAGCGCCACATCTGTCCCCATGGAAATTGACGGATGGTTTCACCCCTTCCCCACCCGCATCTCCTACCATCACGGAAGAGGCTCAGATGCCGTGGACGATCATGACAAAAACTTGTACTATATTTTCACGAAGTCACAATTTGACGAAATATTCAGCAAATAGTTCTCGTCGTGCCTTTATATCGCAACCAGAAGAGCAAAGTCAATTGCATTTCACACGAAAGCAGAATGATATAAGGGGAAAATCGAACGGAGTAGGAATATTTCTTATAAAATATTTGTGATTTTTCGGAATTTATTAGTAACTTTGTCGTGTCGATTAGTTTTCACTCCAACCCACAGACGCGAAACGTCCATGGTAGGAAACCACCGACACGGCGCACGGTCGAACCATGCCGTGCGGGCAAGAAACGATAAAAAACGAACAATATCAGATAACAAAAGACGACTCACCATGCGTATGAGAAGAACAGCATTCATAATGGCATTGATGACGGTCTTCACCGTCTCCCTCTTTGCCCAAAACTCTCGTGGCCGTAACTACATCAAGCAGAACATCTCCGAATGGGGGGGCTGCCGCAACGTGGCCATCACCGACACCGGAGGCGACCTCGCCCACAACGGAAAGAACGACTATGCCTATACGGCCGGCATCCCACAGGCCCTGGCCGACGCGCTCGAAAAGTATCACGACGATGACGACTACATCGACGACGTGCAGCTGACCGAGGACGGCGAATGGCTCATCCTCGTAGGAAAGAACGGCTGCCAATGGTCCAACATCCCGTCTGAACTGGAGAGCAAGCTCCGCCAGTGGAACGAGGCCGAAGAGACCATCACCTCCGTGACGTTCAACGACGACGGAGACTGGATTGCCGTCTCCACCGACCACGTCGCCTCTTCCAGCACGGATATGGACGACTGGATCAAGGAAGGCATCGAGACTCACGGACAGCTGTGGGCTGCTCACTTGACCAACGACGCCTGCGTGCTCTGCTTCGAGAACGGATACAAGTTTCTCGGCAACGTGCCCCAGAAACTAAAGGATGCCCTCAAGGCCTCGAAGTATGACGTGTACCGCATCAAGTTCACGAAGGAAGGATCCTATTTCTTCGCCGACCAAGAGGGACACTACACCTTCTGGATGTAACCACACCCTATCGCAACATTCACCAATCACTACCCTATTATGAACAAAAAACTATTATTCACCCTCACCCTCTCTGCCCTTCTCTTCACATCCTGTGGCCAAAGCGGCAGCAAGCAGGACGCAACCACGACGGACACCACGACCACCGAGGCCGCAGCACCTGAGAAAGTGAAGATAGACGAGAACGACGCCGAATCGCTCGTAGCCGCCTTCGAGCAGTATGCCGACCAGTATGCCGCCATCATCGACAAGCTCAACGCCGCCAAGCCCGGATCCTCCGAGTTTGAGGCAGCCTCCAAGGAGATGACGGAGCTGAGCGAGGAATTGCAGACCACATCGGAGAAATGTCAGAAACTTGCCCCCAACTTCACCAAGGAGCAAAAGCAGCGATTCCTGAAAGCGGCCATGAAGTTTGCGTCAGCTTCCAAGAAGATCAAGATCGACGTGTAAGTAATGCGTGAGCGTACTGCTCATGGAATAGATTGGAAAATAGAACTCCCTATGACTGACGGCCAAAGGCCGCCTGCCATAGGGAGTTTTCATTTGTGCGCCCGATGTATCATCGACTATTCCCACTGATAGATGTCACTGGGCGGCATTTATTTTCTTTATCACCTGTTTCCAAGCCGACCGAAGTCCTGGCGACAATGGTTCGCAACAGATCATGTCGAGGACTTGACGCAGTTCGCCGAGCAGTTCGGGCCAATAGCGCATCTGCTCGTAAGCAAGTTTGATACACTGAGCCCTGACGGCATAGGCCGACTTCGAGTCGGCGATTCGCACTAAGCAATATTCCATAAAGTCTGTACGGATGTCTTCCTTGCCAAATGGCTGACGAAGGAGAAGGGCGAGCAACAACCGAAGCTTGGTTGCATCCTGCTCCACGATGCAACGGTCTATCAGATGATGGCTCTTGGCATAGAGCCACTCGTAGTCCGAGGAAGCAAAATGGGTCAACGCCCAAAGTGCATTGACAGCCACACGACGATCGTCGTCAAGGGTCAATTGGTATAGTTGCTCCTTAAGATGATCGTTGTGCTTCCCATGGGCAAGCACACAGATCTCCTTGATCTCATCCTGGGAAAGACGATGAGCAAGCATGGATCGAGGTATCATAGACTGTCATTTTATCGGACGTCAACCACGCCCAAAACACCGACAACTTCCGCAAAGTGTGCGAACGATACACTTTGCGGAAGTTTGAAACTTACTTCACTACCTTGCGCGTAGCACGGCTACCGTCGGAGTAGGTAATGGTGCGGACGAAGATACCCTTTGCCGGGCGACTGACCACACGGCCAGAGAGGTCACGATACTCCACACGCTCGATCTGCTTCATGGAAGCCTCGGAAATATCGATGCCGTCGGGCACACCGTTGGGATAATACTCCGCCACACCCGATCCGAGACGCACGTCGCCGTCGATATAGAAGGCCTCCATACCGATCTTCTCCTTCACCTCCTTGTAGAAATAGATGGTGCGGTCGTTCTCGTCATACTTATAGAACTCGTAGCCATCGGTGAAGGCATAGGGCACGTCGGTCATCTCCTCCGTCAGGTTGGCATAGTCGTCGGGCGAGAACGTGACCACCTCGCCATCGATATAAAGATTGTAGTAGAGGCAAGACGGGTCGAGATAATTGAAGTCGGCAGAGTAGTAGCTCAGCGAGTACTGCAGACCGCCCGGGCCTCCCCATGGGTTCGGGTCGTAGGGCTGGTAGGCCGTGAGCTTCGGCGGCATGGGGGCTGCGGGCTTCTTGTCCCAACGGCTGATGAGGGCATAGCGATAGGCATCGAAGATGTTGGTGCTGCGGTCGTCATCCATGCTCTTGTGGACCATGAGGATACCCTTGGTGGAAAGGGAATTGTTGTCAGCATCGTAGGTGAAGACGAGAGGTTCGCCAGAGAAGCAAGCCTTGTCAAACTCGGTACCCATCTCGTCCTTGCCCTTGCCCACCACGGCAGAAGAGGCATAGACATAACATGCCGTCAGGGTGTCGATGCCGACGAAGGAGGTGGCGGGGAAGGTGACGGTCGTGCCGTCCATCGTTCCCTTGATCCAATAGCCTTTCACATTAGCCGAGAGGTCGCCCAGATAGACATCGCTGCCATCGAGAGCGTAGCGCACGGGATAGAGCTGCGACTGTCCCTCCATATCCATATAGAGCATCAGACCGTCATTGACCGTAGCACTTGCCGGTGGTACCATTGTGTTGTTGTCCATACGCACACCCTTGTAGGTGGCCTCGGCATAGCTCGTCCATGATCCGCTGGCGAGGCACATGCCTATCAACTCACCCTCGGGAAGCACCATCTTGAGCGAGTCGCCATGCCATACATACTTGAGCACCTGGTCGGCGGGATCCTCGTTGGGGACGAGCGTCTGCTTGCCGTTTCGCTCTCCTGGGCGCACGCGCTCCAAGTATCCATAGCGTGTATCACCAGAGAAGAAGTCCTCCTCGGAGAAGATGGCCTGGGGAAGCTGGAAGGCAATGGTGTCACCCTCCGTACGATAACCTTTGATCCAGGTCTGCGTATAGATGGAGTTGATGGGGTTCTCAAGATAGACCGCACCATCTTCACCGAACACCATCCGCTGCCAGTCGCCCGTGCTCTGGTGGTCCACAGCATAATAATACACCGACTCATAGCCCGTCGTCGTACGATAGAGGTTGATGGTCTCGCCCGGCGCGGGTTGCGTGATGAGCGAGTCTTGCTGCTGTGCCAGCGTAGCCGTCGAGCAGAGTGCGGCGAGCAGCAGGGTTGCGTAACATTTCTTCATAAGCCTGTTTGATTTTGTTTGATAAATGGTTTTGTTTCGACAATAGTTCGTTAAAATTTGAGTATATGGCTACGCAGCCTTAGGCTGCCAGCCA
>OHKZ01001069.1_pt1 | contig 9411 bp, 6 predicted proteins | sample 1569011 | NCBI WGS metagenome assembly OHKZ01 (sample SAMEA3879564, study PRJEB24766) | human gut metagenome | biome: human-associated habitat; feature: feces | place: USA | collected 1985/1987
AAAATATTCGGGGGGGGGGGTTAAAAATCTGCGAAAATCAGTTGATTTTTGCCGAAAAATGCCGTATACTGAATTATAGTTTTAAATCGAACGACAAACTTCGGCAAAAGGGGCTGATAAGATGGAGTGCACACAGGCAGAGGCCTTTGAACAGTATATTCGGGATCTGCGCGTTGTGCGCTCGATCTCCCGGCCCAGCTTTCCGGAGGGCAAAGCTCCCGCTGCTGTGCTGGAAAAGATCCAGACCAACGCGCTGAGATGCAACGCCCTGATGCGGCAGAATGAGGCACTGCTGGCGCAGTTTGTCTACGACCGCGACCCTGCCTCCCTGACCGAAACGGATATCCAGGGACTGAGTGCCTTTGCAGGCAGGCTGTTCAACTATGCGAACAGCGAGGATATAGGTGTGGCATTCAAGGTGCATCAGCTGCTGCTGGCAGCGGCCCGCAGCCGGAAAGACGTGCCCATGATCGTCAGGGAGCTGTACTACACGGGCATCACCCTGCATTATATGAACGTCCGGGATGAGGCAACTGGCATCAACCTGTTGGGAGATGCGATCCAGGTCTATTTTACGGAAGCTGCTGAATACATGTCACGGTATGAACAGCTGGACAAGAATACCCGGCAGTATCTCATCCGCTGTGTGGGCAACACCCGGCTGGGGATGTCCCGCGGCACCCATGCGGAAAGCTGCCGGTATCTGGAGCGATTCCGCCGCGCAATGGAGGTCATCCAGTCTGCGCATTACCATGCTCTGGACCCGGAGTTCCCTTGGGAAAGCTACATCTATTCCATGCACATGGACCGTATGACCCTGCTGACCCATCTGCGGCAGGAGGAGGATCCCGAGGTGGCGCGGCAGGTGCTGGAATCGGCGGAATACATCTGGACGCACCAGAAGAAATACGATGGTCAGGAAGCGCGCCTGCAGAACTGGCGGGTGCCCTATTTTTACGCCGCTGCCTGCTACCATGCCGGGGTGGGCAGCCTGGAAGACGTGGTCAAGATCCTTCTGGAATCGGCGGGAAGCGTGGCGCAGGATGATTATTCTGCCGAGGCCATCAACCGGAAGCTGGTTCTGGCGGCCTATCTCTCGGTCTATGCAGAACGTCTGGACGATGCGGGAGCACAGAGGTATCGTGCAACCGTGGAGCAGGTACGCCGTTCTGCGGATCAGTATCTGGAACAGATGCCGGCCAGCCAGTATCCCCGTGTGGTAAACTCTGCCGCTTGGGAGTTGAGCAAGATCAACACCAGCTCAGATGAAACGGCGAACCGCCGGATGCTGGGCAGTATCCTGGCCGGGCACAAGCCGACCTATGTCCACTCGCTGATGGTGGCAGAGCTGACCCGTGCCCTGCTGCATCGGCAGATCGAGACAAGGCCCGAAACACTGGTGGGCCTGCTGGGCTGCAGGAGCGCGGCCGAGGTGCAGGCCCGGCGGGAAGAGCTCTGCCAGACGGCCTATGAGTGCGGCCTGTACCACGACCTTGGCAAGTGTGCCGTTCTGATGTACATCGACAACAACGCCCGCCGCCTGCTGGATGAGGAGTTTTTCTGCATCCAGAGCCACCCAAGGACCGGCGCTGACATTCTGAATAGAATGGGCTGCGGAAGAACGCTGGCCCTGGCGGCGCTCTATCACCACTGCTATTACAACGGCAAGGGCGGATATCCCAATGATGTACCCTCCTGCCCGCCGGAGATCAAGGAAATCGTGGATGCGCTGAGCGTGGCAGACTCGCTGGATGCCGCCACCGATAATATCGGTCGGTGCTACAACCTTGCCAAGCCCTTCCGCACGCTGCTGGAAGAGCTGCGGGCCCAGAGCGGCACCCGCTATGCGCCCAATGTGGTCGCCCTGTTCGAGGATGAGCGTTTCTGCCAGCAGCTGGCAGAGAACACGGATGCCGAGCGCAAAAGGGTGTATCTGCAGGTGTATCACGCCGGAAGTGAAGAAAAATAAATATCATAAGCAAAAGGAGCCTCTTGGGCTCACATCCCCTGTCTCTACAGGGAAATAGGTGTGAGTGCCAAAAGGCTCCTTTTCTTTTGCTCTTATGATATTAGATGCAAAAGGCTTTGTCAAGCACCGGCGGCTGCATCGCTTCAGCCGGGGTACTTAGCCACTTCCAGCAGTTCCTCCGCCCGGCGGACCTGTTCCGCCGTGGGGGGAACAGCATCGGGCAGGGGATAGGAGATGCCCAGCTTCTGCCACTTGAACAGCCCCAGCGTGTGGTAGGGGAGAACCTCCACCCGCTGCACCGTTTTCAGGCTGCGGATGAAATCTGCGGTCCTGCGCAGGCCCTCCTCGTCATCGGTGAGGCCGGGCACCAGCACATGCCGGATCCAGAGCGGAACGCCCAGATCAGAGATGTGCCGTGCCATGGCTAAGATGTTGGCATTGCCCCGGCCGGTAAGCTGACGGTGCTTCTCCGGGTCGATCTCCTTGAGATCCAGGATCACCAGACTGGTGGAAGCCATCAGGGTATCGAAGGCGGCCAGGTAGGCGGGGTCATCGGGCTGGAACGGCTGACCGGCCGTGTCCATCTGCCGCAGCGGCTCGCCGCCGCTGACGGTGATGCCGCCCTTCTTGCCCCAGTAATTGCGGTAGCGCCAGACGTGCTGGAACAGCTTCTCCGGAGACCATTCCGTGCCGCCCTCAGCGCTCCACGTTTCGGGGTTGTGGCAGTATTTGCAGCGCAGGGCACAGCCCTGCAGAAAGACAACGAACCTGACACCCGGCCCATCCACTGAGCCGAAGCTTTCCAGCGAGTGGACGAGACCGACAGGGTCACAGTGCGGCATGGCAGGTACGGGAGATCACGTCCATCTGCTGCTCGCGGGTCAGGTCGATGAACTTGACCGCATAGCCGGAGACGCGGATGGTGAAGTTGGCGTATTCTTCCTTTTCGGGGTGCTCCATGGCATCCAGCAGCTTCTCCTTGCCGAACACGTTCACGTTCAGGTGGTGTGCACCCTGATCGAAGTAGCCGTCCATGACCTGCACCAGGTTCTCCTTGCGCTCCTCCTCGCTGTGGCCCAGAGCCTCGGGGTTGATGGTCTGGGTGTTGGAGATGCCGTCCAGAGCCCAGTGGTAGGGCAGCTTGGCAACAGAGTTCAGGGAAGCCAGCAGGCCGTTCTGCTCTGCACCGTAGCTGGGGTTTGCACCGGGTGCAAAGGGGGTAAAGGCGGCACGGCCATCGGGCAGAGCACCAGTGTACTTGCCGTACACCACGTTGGAGGTGATGGTCAGGATGGAGGTGGTAGCCTCTGAGTTGCGGTAGGTGTGGCGCTTCTTGATCATCTCCAGGAAGGTGCGCAGCAGCCACACGCCGATCTCATCGGCACGGTCGTCATCGTTGCCGTACTTGGGAAAGTCGCCCTCCACCTCATAGCCGGTGGCCAGGCCGGTCTCGTCGCGCACGACCTTGACCTTGGCGTACTTGATGGCGCTCAGGGAGTCGATGACGTGGGAGAAGCCTGCAATGCCGGTGGCAAAGGTGCGGCGCACATCGGTGTCGATCAGAGCCATCTCGGCTTCCTCGTAGTAGTACTTGTCGTGCATATACTGGATGAGGTTCAGCACGTTGACGTACAGACCGGCCAGCCAGTCCAGCATCTGGACATACTTGGGCAGGACCTCGTCATAGTTCAGGTACTCGCTGGTGATGGGAGCGTAGTTGGGGCCGCACTGCTCGTGGCTCTTCTCGTCCACGCCGCCGTTGATGGCGTACAGCAGGCACTTTGCCAGGTTGGCGCGGGCACCAAAGAACTGCATCTCCTTGCCGGTCTGGGTGGCAGACACGCAGCAGCAGATGGAATAATCATCGCCCCACACGGGCTTCATCACATCGTCGTTCTCGTACTGGACAGAGCTGGTGTTGATGGATACCTTGGCGGCGTACTTCTTGAAGTTCTCGGGCAGGGCAGAGGAGTACAGCACGGTCAGGTTGGGCTCCGGTGCGGGGCCCATGTTCTCCAGAGTGTGCAGGAAGCGGTAGCAGTTCTTGGTGACCATGCTGCGGCCGTCCATGCCGATGCCGCCCACTTCCAGGGTGGCCCACACGGGGTCGCCGGAGAACAGCTGGTTGTAGCTGGGGATGCGGGCAAACTTGACCATGCGGAACTTCATCACCATGTGGTCGATCAGCTCCTGGGCCTGGCTCTCGGTCAGGGTGCCGTTCTTCAGATCGCGCTGGATGTAGATATCCAGGAAGGTGGAGATGCGGCCCACGCTCATGGCAGCGCCGTTCTGGGTCTTGATGGCGGCCAGGTAGCCGAAGTACAGCCACTGGCAGGCTTCCTTGGCGTTCTTAGCGGGCTGGGAGATATCGCAGCCGTAGGCCTCGGCCATCTTCTTCATGCCCTTCAGGGCACTGATCTGGCGGGCGATCTCCTCGCGCAGGCGGATCACGTCATCGGTCATGGTGCCGTCGCCGCAGTTGGCGAAATCTTCCTGCTTGAACTTGATCAGGGCATCGATGCCGTACAGGGCCACGCGGCGGTAGTCGCCCACGATGCGGCCACGGCCGTAGGTGTCGGGCAGGCCGGTGATGATGTGGGTGTGGCGTGCAGCCTTCATCTCAGGGGTGTAGGCATCGAACACAGCCTGATTGTGGGTGCGGGTGTAGTCGGTAAAGATCTTGTGCAGCTCCTCGCTGGGCTGATAGCCGTAGGTGGTGCAGGCCTGCTCTGCCATCTTGATTCCGCCGTAGGGCATGAATGCACGCTTCAGGGGCTTGTCGGTCTGCAGGCCGACGATCTGCTCCAGATCCTTCAGGGTCTCGTCGATATAGCCGGGGCCGTAAGCTGTCAGGCTGCTGACGACTTCGGTCTCCATGTCCAGCACACCGCCCTTGGCGCGCTCTTCCTTCTGCAGCTTCTGCAGGGCACCCCACAGCTTATTGGTGGCTTCGGTGGGGCCAGCCAGAAAGCTTTCGTCGCCGTCGTACGGGGTGTAGTTCTTCTGGATGAAGTCGCGGACATTGACTTCCTCTTTCCAGATGCGGCCCTCAAAGCCTTCCCACTGTTCAAAATTGATCATTGGAACCTCCTTGCTCCATTTCATGCGCAAGTTAGCGCATTCTAACTACTGAGCCTTTGAAAAACCGCACTGCATAGGCGGCTTTCTGGGGGCGAAACGGTCTTGAACTGCCGTCTGCGGCAGTTCTAACTACAAGGTGTAGACAAAAATGAAAACCTGCCCACAAAATCTTGCGTTACTATAATAACAAGAACCACTTTAAAAAGCAATAGAAAACAAGTGGGTTTTCTTCCAAAGCAAGGGGGATTCTTTGGGCAGAATGTAGAAAAAAAGCTAAAACCCCGGCGGTGCACACCTTTTTCGCGGAAAATTGCAAATTGAGGGTTGACAAGACTAACCATCTATGGTATTCTGTTCTCGCAACGGCGGTTAGCTAACTCTAACCACTATGCACCAAAAAACGGAGCGTCTGCAAGCGCTCCGTTCCATTCCTCCATTCCATACTCTCTTTTTCTTGGCAGGATGCAGCATTCTGGTTTGCTCTGCATCCGCTGCGCGGCACACAGGGCTCTGGTACGGCACTGTGCGCAGATGAAAACAAAAACGGGACACTCAGCTTGACCACCTGAGTGCCCCGATTTTTGTTTTGTCCCGGTCGTTGATCAGCCGCATCCCGGGGAGCGGACAACATCCTTTACACCACCGCATCCCGCAGCAGCTGGTAGATCGCCTCCGCGTTTCCATTGGGGGAGCGGAGGAAGACGAATTTTCCGTTTACCTGGCAGACCCCGTCTGAATAGACGGTGAAGAGCAGGTTCTGGCTGGCATCGTCTGCAAAGCGCAGGGTGATGGAATGCGCTTCGTAGTCGTGGGAGTAGGAGCGGACATTCTGGTTGAACTTTTGGTAGCAGCTCGCGTTCTGCAGGATCTCGAAAAATGTCTGATAAGTATCATCGCCCGCAGAATAGGCACGGGTGGTGACCACAGAGGGGCTCAGGCTGACGGTATCCTCCACACTGACAGAGACGGAAGTGCTTTTATTGATGTCGGTTTTCAGGTCAACGCGGCGGTTGGAAACGAACAACAGCACGAACAACAGGACCCAGAGGGCCATGATGGCATAAAAACGGAGACTTTTGTTTTCCATAAGGCGTTCTCCTTTGGCGGGCCGCCCAGCTGTGCGGCCAGAGATCTTCAAAGAGTACGCTCTCATTATAGTGCCGGAACGCGCAGGATGTCAACTGTTCTCCAGATGCTTCTGCGCCGCAAAGGTGCCTGCGGCGCTGGCGGCAAACACAAAATAGTAGCTTGCGATGCGGAAGAGCATCAGGGTGCTCATGGCCTCGCCGCTGGTCATAAAGCTGCTGAACACCAGCAGAAAGGCTGTTTCAATGGAGCCCATGCCTGCCACATTGGGCAGGGCGTTGGAAAGGAAGAGCATCAGGCTGGTGAGCAGCTGTACCTGCCAGAAGCTCAGCCCGCAGGAAAGCCCCATGAAGCGGATGCAGAACCACGGCAGGGTGAACATCAGAAACAGCTTGAGGGTTTGCACGGCAAGGATGCGGGCACAGCGGCCTTTGTCGGCCAGCAGGAGGCGGCTCTCGGTGGCCAGGGTGTCCAGCTGCTTCAGCCACTTTTCCCGGCGGGTCTGCCATGGTTCTGTTTTGGGCAGAAAGCCCATGGCCCAGCGGGCCAGCCGCTGCACCAGCGGCGAGACACAGAGCAGCACCAGCGCCACGATGACCAGCGCCACCACGCAGTAGGCGGCGGGCAGATAGTGCATCACGCCGGAGGTGTTGGCGGCGAGCCAACGGTGCTGCAGCAGGAGCATCACAGTGGCATAGAGCAGAACGGTGGTCTTGTGGAATACATATTGCAGGGTCATCAGGCCCACACCGGGGCCCAGCGGAAGGCCGCAGTGGTAGAGATAATAGGACTCCATGGGCACAGCCCCGGCACCCAGGCCGACCACGTTGCCAAAGATGCCCACAAAGGCGGCATCCAAGCCGCGCCGCAGGGTGAAGCCCGGCAGGCGGCAGCGGATGATGAGCCAGCAGACGATTCCCTCAAGCAGGGGGTATGTCAGGCCGATGGCCAGCACCAGCAGCACCTGCCAGAAGGAGAGCTGGGCCAGCGCGGTCGAGATCTCGGCCCAGTGGCTGCTGAAGATGAAAACCACTACACAGGTCAGCGCCAGCAGCACCAGCAGAGAAAGGATCGCCTTTTTGCGGGAGGGCTGCTGGGGGGTGTTGGTCTGTTCCATGGGACAAGGCTCCTTTCACGATACTGCTTGCAGTATAACACAGCGGAACCTTGTTTTTGTGAACTGAAACAAAATTTTTCTCGTCACTTTGTGTGATATGATAAAAAAGAACCTCTCCGGCTTACTTCGTTCGCCAGCTTTCCCGGTAGGGGAGAGGCGGCATTGCGAAGCAATGACGGAGAGGTTTTGTGTTACTTTTTCGCTGTCAGATCTTCCACAGCAGCCCGGAGCGTCTGCTCAAAAGCCTCCTTGGAATAATACTGCTCGTACATTTTACGGCATTCTGTCCGCATGGAGGCCAGCTCTTCCGGGTGTTCAATGGCGTGCTCCAGCAGGACAGCCAGCTGCTGCGGGTCGTCGTTGTGGTAAACGAAGCCGTTCCGCCCCTCGGAGATGAGCCCGGCGGTGCCGGTGTGCTCCGATACGATGGACGGCTTGCCGAAGATCAGACCCTCGGTGACAAAGGTGGGCATGGGATCATCGCGGGAAGCACAGACCAAACCGGTGCACTGCTCCATCAGGCTCTTGATCTCGTCACGGGTGAGCCGCTTGCAGTAGTACACGTTTTCCGGGTAGTCTGCGGTCAGGGCGCGGACGGAGTCCATCATCTCCTTGTCAGCGGCCTGGCCCACAAAGAGGAAGGAGGCCTTCTCCCGTACCTCGGGCGGCAGCAGGCGGATGGCCTTGCAGAAGATATCGTGGCCCTTACGGCGCTCAAAGGAGCCCACCGTGGCAAACAGCGGGCGGCCGTGGTTGTAGCCCAGATCGGTGCGGACAAAGTTCTCTGCCGCGTAATCGGGCAGGCCGTAGATGAGCGGCCGGATCTCGAACTCGGGCCGCACGGCGTGCATGGCGTTGGCGGCGTGGCTGCCCACCGAGTAGACCCGGACATTCTCTCCCAGCTGGGTGGGGATCTGGTGGGCAATATGGGGATAGCCTGCAAAGGCATCGTGGAGCCACCACAGCACCGGCACAGCGGTGCCGCTCAAGGCACGGACAGCCCGGGCCATGACCACCGTGTTGGCGATGACGAAGTCGGCACAGAGGGCCATGCCCCAGGCATCGGAGACATTGCGGCAGGACGACCGGGTGATGACCGAGGCCCCGGCATCCAGGAAGAGCTGCAGGGAGCCGCCGTCACTGGGGCCCAGCACAAGTACCTCATACCCCATGCTGCGCAGCACCGGCACGGCGCTCACCAGCACGATGGGCGCACCGGTCATATCCAGCACATGGCTCATAATAAAGGCACGTTTGCCGTGGGCCGAAAACGCATCCTCGGCGCAGATGCCGCGCTCGTAGTGGAGCAGGGCCTGCGGGATGAGAGCGGGCTTAGTGCAGAGCTGCGCGGCCAGCGCCAGCAGCTCAGGCACATTTTCGGGGTCATGGGCGGCGGCGCGGCAGCGCTCCAGCAGGGTGCGGCTGACCACGGCGCAGCGGTTCTGCGCCTGCAGCGGCTGGCTCTGATAGAGGGCGGTTGCCCCGCCAAAGCCGAACACAGCATTGCAGGCGACATAATCCGCGCCGTCCTGCAGGGCTTTGGCAAAGTACATCAGGGCGGTGGACATCAGCTCCACGTCCTCGGCGGCCAGAAGCACGCCGTCCACGCTTGCGATCAGTTCCCCGTCCAGCCGGTCCACCAGCCGGAACTTGCGGTGGAGCTGGTCAGTCAGGGTGGCTTTCAGGGCCGTGCTGCGGGCCGGTGCGCAAACCAGCAGATAGGTGCTCTGGGTGTTGCTGTACTCCTGCAGGGCCAGCTGACGCTGCTGCAGAGGGGTGTAATTGTTATACATGGCTGTTCCTCCGTTCCGCTTCTCAGTTTCCACGGTGGAACAGGCGCATCAGGCTGCGGATGGGAGCAGTGAGCTTCCAGCTTTTACTGGAAAACACGCTTTCCAGCGAGGTCTCGTAGGCAGTGCTCCGGGCCTGCAGATCGGCGTTTTTCTGGTGCAGTTGTGCGATCTCCTGCTGCAGGGCGGCAACCGTCTGCTGCTGGGCCGCGGCATTCTGCTCCAGCTGCTGGATATGCTGCTTTTCGCTGTCCTTGCGCAGCTGGAGCTGCTGCACGCCCTGCAGCACGGCGCAGAACAAAGGCTCGTCCGTCAGGGTCTCCAGCGGGAAGTAGCCATAGCTCACCACCAGCTTCATCCTGGCGGGG
>OHKZ01001079.1_pt1 | contig 9348 bp, 8 predicted proteins | sample 1569011 | NCBI WGS metagenome assembly OHKZ01 (sample SAMEA3879564, study PRJEB24766) | human gut metagenome | biome: human-associated habitat; feature: feces | place: USA | collected 1985/1987
ATCAATTTTTCTTTAAGTACTTCTTTATTATCTGGTTTTAATTCTATAACCTGACATCTAGATATAATCGTTGGTAAAATACGGTTGATATTTTTAGTTGTAAAAATTGCATAAATACCTTCTGTTGGTTCTTCTAATATTTTAAGTAAAGCATTCATAGCTTCTTTGGTTGTTTTTTCAACATTCTTTAAAATATAAACTTTTGCCTTACCTTCAAGAGAAGACTTTTTGAAAGTTTCTTGTATATTTTCAATGTGTTTCTTTTTAATACTTTCCTCTTCTCCATCAATTTCTATAATATCTGCATATTGATGGTTTAATACTTTTTGACAATCTATACATTGTTCACAAGCTAAGGTTTCATTACATATAAGTGACATTGTTAGAAACTGTAATGGTTGATCAGTATTATTTCCGACAAGTAAGAATGCATGTGGTATTTTTTTTAAGTTAAATTCATTTTCAATAATTCTATAGAATAAAGGTTGATTTTCTTTTAAATAATCTTTGATCATAATATTTTCTTAATTTCCTTTAAGGCATCTTGTACAACATCTTCAACCTTTTGATCTGCATTGATTTTTACAATACGATCACTATATTGTTTACAAATTGTTAAATAACCTTCATAAACATTTTTATGAAAATCACTTTTTTCTAAATCTAATCGGTTTGTTTCTCTTTGATTAACTTTAATTCTTTCTAATCCTTTTTTATAATCAATATCAAAAAATAAAGTTTTATCTGGCATAACATCGTTTATCGCAAATAAATTCATATTATAAACTTCATCAATTCCTAGATTTCTAGCAACACCTTGATAAGCAAGTGAACTATCTACAAAACGATCACATAATACAATATACCCTTCTTTTAAAGCTGGTAATACTTTTTCTACAAGATGTTGTCTTCTTGCTGCTGCATATAATAAAGCTTCTGTACGTGCATCCATTTTTGTATTTTTCTTATCTAAAATAACATTTCTTATTTGTTCAGCAATATCAACACCACCTGGTTCTCTTGTAAGTAAGACTTTATATCCTGATTCATTTAATATTTTTACAAGTTCTTTAGAAACTGTTGTTTTTCCACTACCTTCTGGTCCTTCTAATGTAATAAACTTTCCTGTCATAATACTTCTCTCCTCTTTCTTCATTATTATAACTGATTTTTCTATTTAAACAAGAAAAGACCTCTTGCAAGGTCTTATATTTTCTTTCTTCCTTCTAAAGATTTTAATAATGTTAATTCATCTGCATAATCAATATTACTTCCTATTGGTAATCCATTAGCAATTCTACTTGTTTCTATTCCTTTTTTCGCTAACAACTTAGCTAGAAACAATGCTGTTGTTTCACCTTCTCTTGTAGGATTCGTTGCAATAATCACTTCTTTAACTCCATCAAGTCTTTCAAATAAAGAATTAATATTTAAATCATCTATCGTTTTACCATCAATCATAGAAATCGTCCCATGTAAAACATGATATAATCCATGATATTCTCTAACCTTTTCCATAGCAAAAACATCTTTAGGACTTTCTACAACACAAATAACTGATTGATCCCTTGTTTCATCTTTACAAATTTCACAAAGTTCACCTTCACAAATATGTCCACATTTTTTACAGTAATGGATATTATCTTGAAAATGAGATAACACATTTGCAAACTCTTGGACATATTCTTTATCCATTGATAAAACATGATAAGCTAATCTTTCTGCAGATTTACCACCTATTCCTGGTAGTCTTTTAAAACATTCAACTAAATCTGTAAATGACTTTGGATAATTCATAATACACTCCTATTCTTCAAATTCAACAATCTCATCACCAAACATATCAATCGCATATTGTTGAGCTTCTGTAAGTTCTACAACCGGTTCATGATATTCATCAATATGATGTAAAACAATTGGTTGTGGTTGTGGTAATTTTTTTTCTTTACTAAGTTGAATAAATTTTTGTCTCATATTTGGCCAATCTGCTTCCATTACTGCAATAAAATCGTATTCTGATCCTAAAACTTCCTTTAAGAAATTTTTTAATGGATAATAATTTTCTGTATAGTTAATACTATTCACTTCTGGTTGATATTTCAATGTCAAAATAAAACCTTTTTCACCAGCAGCTACAGGTTTAGCATCACATAGCATATTTGCATATTTAGCAGTATTAAGATTATAACAATATCTTCTAATAACTGGCCATTTATCTTGAATATCATTTAAAACTGTTCTTTTCGCCTGTACTAAAATATTTAAAATGTCATTAAAGTCTACTTCTATTTGAGCTGTTGTTTTTACTTCTTTTACCTCTTCTTTAGATTCTTCCACAGGAGTTTCTACTTGTTCAACTTTTGGTTCTTTCTTTTCTTCTACCTTTTCTTGTAAATATTGTTGAACTTCAACCAATGTTTCATGTGAAACATTTTCAATAACTTTTGGTTCTTCTACAACAACTTCTTTATGTTCATTTTCAATTTGATTACATATCTTTAATAAAGCTAATTCAAAATATGTTGATGAATCTACAGCCTGTCCATAATGACTACTGGCATCCATAAAAATATCAATCATTTGAAATGCTTCTTCTACTAATATATAAGGAACAATTTGTTGGATATCGTTTTTATGCAAAACAAATAATAAAGATAAATCTTGCGTGTTTTTAAAAATAATAACATCTTTTAAAACATCTATTAAATCTTGTGTCAATCTCTTTAAATCAATACTTAAAGACATCATATGATCTAATGTTTTTAAAACATTCTTCATATCCTTTGTCAGTAATAATTTAATTAAACGTATTTTTTCATCATTTGCTAATAAACCATAAACTTTATTAATATTTTCTACTGTTAAATGTCTATCATACGCTAAACATTGTTCTAAAATACTTAAAGCATCCCTCATTCCCCCATCAGCCAACTTAGAAATAATTTCAAGAGATTCTTCATCATATTCTACATTTTCTTCTTTTAATACATATTCCAAACGACTAATAATATCATGTTCATCCACACGTTTGAAATCAAATCTTTGACAACGTGAAATAATAGTTGGCAAAATTTTATGTGGTTCTGTTGTTGCTAGAATAAATACGATATGTGCTGGTGGTTCTTCTAATGTTTTTAATAAAGCATTGAATGCTTCAGGTGTCATCATATGAACTTCATCAATAATATAAACTTTATATTTAGCATTAATAGGGGCATATTTTACTTTATCTATCAAATCTCTAACTTCATTGACTCCATTATTACTTGCCGCATCAATTTCAATAACATCAGGATGATCCCCTTGAGTAATTGCTTTACAGTTAGGACATTCATTACATGGAGGATGATCTCCTGTGCAGTTAATAGCTTTAGCTAATATTTTAGCAATCGTTGTTTTCCCTGTTCCACGTGGTCCAGCAAATAAATAAGCATGCGCTATTCTATTTTCTTTAATTGCATTTTTTAATGTAATTGTAACATGACTTTGTCCAGCGACATCTTCAAATGTTTGCGGACGATAAGTACGATACAAGGCTTTATATGACATATTCTCAACTCCTATCTCCTACATTATACACGAAAAAAAGATATGAGTAATCATATCTTTTGACGTTTCTTTTTAAAATAGTCTTTTATTAACTTTGAACATTTATCTTTTAAAATATCTGATTGAATCATGGGAATATAATTAAGTTTAGGATCCGGTAAATGAATCAATTTATCTAAAGACATCCATCTTGTATCACTTGCACCATAAACAACTCTTTGAATATGACTTTGAATAATAGCTCCCGAACACATTAAACAAGGTTCTAAAGTTGTATAAAGTGTACATTCATCTAAGCGCCATCTTCCTATTTTTTTACAAGCTTCTTCAATAGCTAACATTTCTGCATGACCATAAGTTTGATTTAAATACTCTCTTTGATTATATGCACGGGCAATAATTTGATCATCTTTTACAATGATACATCCAATTGGTACATCATCATGTTTTAATGCTTTTAAAGCTTCTTGATAAGCTATTTCCATATATTCTTCATCATTCATCTTTTTTTCCTCTAAAAATAAAGACCATCACACATAGACGGTACTTCTTAATGCTGCTACCTTCCGGTCCTGACATGGTTCGAAGCCGCCTATTGTAATGGCAAATATAATTATAGCGTATTTTAGATTTTTAATCAATATATAAATTCATTAAAAGTGCATCATAATACTTTTGATTGACATTAAACATTTGAGGATATCTCCCTATTTCTTGAAAATTAAACTTTTTATAAAGATTAATAGCTGATAAATTATCCTCTTTCACTTCTAAATCAAGAATTTTTAAAGATGTTTCTTTGATCATTTCTAAAGCTTCTTCCATCATCATTGAAGCAATCCCCATATTCCAATATTCTTTTTTAACAGTGATTGCAAAATGACCAATATGTTTTAATCTTTCTTTTTGTTCACCTTGAATAGATAATAAAGAAACAAGTTCATCATCAATAAAACCACATAAAAGTAAACTATTCTCTTGATCAATAAAATCTTGAATAACTTCCATTTCTTCAAATTCATTTAAATAACATTCATTTAAACCATAAGTTAAGTTATCACTTTCTCCACCAACCTGATTTAAATAATCAATAATCATTGAAGCATCCTCAATTTCTGCTTCACTTATAAATAATTCCATCTTTTTCTTACCTTTCTATAAAAAAGAGTCACCGAAGTGACTATTTTTTAGGAATAATAATGTCTTTACCACCCATATAAGGACGTAACGCTTCTGGAATATTAATAGATCCATCTTCATTATAGTTATTTTCAATAAAAGCAATAACTGCTCTTGTTGAAGCTAAAACTGTATTATTTAAAGTAGAAACATAATAATTTCCATTTTCACCTTTAGCACGAATACCTAAACGTCTAGCTTGTGCATCTCCTAATGTTGAACAAGAACCAACTTCAAAATATTTTTGTTGTCTTGGTGACCAAGCTTCAACATCACATGATTTAACTTTTAAATCAGCTAAATCTCCAGAACAACATTCTAATGTTCTTACTGGAATATCTAAACTTCTAAATAATTCAACTGTATATGACCACATTTTGTCATACCATTCCATAGCTTCTTCTGGTTTACATAAAACAACCATTTCTTGTTTTTCAAATTGATGAACACGATAAATACCACGTTCTTCAATACCATGAGCACCTACTTCTTTTCTAAAACATGGTGAATAAGAAGTCATTGTAATTGGTAATTCTTCTTCTTTAACGATTTGATCTTTAAATTTACCAATCATACTATGTTCAGAAGTTCCAATTAAGTATAAATCTTCACCTTCAATTTTATACATCATGGCATCCATTTCATCAAATGACATAACACCTGTAACAACATCACTACGAATCATGAATGGTGGAATACAATAAGTAAATCCTTTATCAATCATGAAATCTCTAGCGTATGAAAGCATTGCTGATGATAAACGAGCGATATCTCCCATTAAATAATAGAAACCATTTCCACTTGTTCTACCTGAAGCTTCTTTATCTAAACCATTAAAACGAGCAATGATATCAGCATGGTATGGAATTTCATACTCAGGTACAACTGGATCTCCGTATTTTTGAATTTCTACGTTTTCTGAATCATCTTTTCCAATAGGTACTGAATCATGAATGATATTTGGTATTTTCATCATGATTTCTTTTAATTCTTTACCATATTCTTCTTCTTTAACTTCTAAATCTTTTAATTCTTCTGCCATAGAAGTTACTTTTGCTTTAATTTCTTCAGCTTCATCTCTTTTGCCTTCTCTCATTAAAGCACCAATTTCTTTAGAATATTTATTTCTTAAACTTCTAATTTCACTGGCTCTTGTGACAACTTCACGATAATCTTTATCTAATTTATAAGCTTCATCTACTAATCCAACTTTTTCATCTTGAAATTTTTTCTTCATATTTTCTTTGACTAAAGTAGGATTTTCTCTAATTAAATTAATATCAATCATTTTCTTTCCCCTTATATTATTAATAACTGCCTTGATTATACATCAAGGCTATTTTCTTTGCAATTCTCTTTTAATCCAAGCCATAATCACTTGAACAATCATCTCTTGTTGACTGTCATTTAACTGTGTATGTGGCTTAATATGATACCACTTATATAAACACCCTCGACAACATGAAGCCGTGGCATGTTGAGCAATAAACACAGGATGATTTTTCATCGGTGTTTGCTTTCCATCATTTAAAATCACAGCCGGTGCTATTCTTTTAGAAATAAAATCTCTGGCGTGTTGTTCTATAACATCTAAGCCTTTTTCATTACAATAATCTTTATACTTTTTAGCAAGATGAAAAGAACTTCTAAACTTTGAATGATCTAAACGATTAAACAATCTTTTTAATTCTTCCCCATTCATTTCTAAAAGAGTCAGATTACTCTGACTCTTCTTCACCTTCTTCTACAACTTCTTCTTCATTTTTAGCAACAACTTCCACAGAAGAAACCTTGCTATCATGTACTTTAATAAGTCTTACACCTTGAGTCGCACGTCCTGCTGTTTTAACTTGTTCCATAGGTAAACGAATCACAATACCATCATCAGTAATAATTAATAAATCTTCATTACCTTCTACTGCTCTAATCGCTACAATTTGTCCATTACGTTCAGTAACATTAATTGTTTTAACACCTTTTCCACCACGATTAGAAACGCGATATTCATCAATTGGTGACATCTTACCATAACCTTTTTCCGTAACAACCATAATTAATTGTCCTTCACGGTTTGTTGTCATACCAATAACTTTAGAACCATCAACATTAATACCTCTTACACCACTTGCACTTCTTCCCATTGGTCTAACATGACCTTCAGAGAATCTTACAAGTTTACCATTACTAGCAGCAATTAAGATTTCATCATCCCCTTTAGTTAATTTAACACCAACTAAAGAATCATCTTCTTTTAACTTAATAGCAATCTTACCTGTTTGTCTAATGTTTTCAAATTCTGAAATATCAACACGTTTAACTAAACCTTGTTCAGTTGCAAAGAATAAATACCAATGTTTATCTTCTTCAATCATTTTCTTATTAATATTAATTAATGATTTAACACTTTCATCTTTATCAAGATTTAAAATATTAACAATTGGTAATCCCTTAGCAGTTCTACCAAATTCAGGAATATTATATCCTTTCAAACGGTATACCTTTCCTTTATTTGTAAAGATCAATAAATCATCATGTGTTGACATATGAATAAGTGAACTAATGACATCATCTTGTGTTGTTGTCATACCTTTGACACCACGTCCACCTCTATTTTGAGATTTATAAGTATCTACTGGCATACGTTTTACATAACCATTATTAGTGAGTGAAATAATAACATCTTCTACTGGAATTAAATCTTCATCTTCAATATCAAATGTACCTTGAATAATTTCAGTACGACGTTTATCACCATATTTTTCTTTCATTTCTAATAATTCATTTCTAATGATTTCTAAGATACGTTCTTCATTAGCAAGAATATCTTTTAAATCAGCAATTGTAATTAATAAATTATTTAATTCTTCTTCAATCTTTTCTCTTTCCAAACCAGCTAAACGTTGTAATTGCATTTCTCTTACAGCTTTAGCTTGTTTATCAGACATTCCAAATTCATCCATTAATCTTTGTTGAATGATTTCAGTTGTTCTACTTGTACGAATTAATTGAATAATTTCATCGATATGATCTAAGGCTTTCTTTAAACCTTCTAAAATATGTGCTCTTGCTTCTGCTTTATTTAATTCAAATTGTGTTCTACGACGAATAACTTCTTCTTGATGTTGTAAATAATATTGAATTAATTCTTTAAGTGTTAAAGTTTTAGGTTCATTATTAACTAAAGCAATATTATTGACACCAAATGTTGTTTGTAAAGAAGTTAATTTATATAATTGATTTAAAATAACTTCTGCTTGAACATCTCTCTTTAATTCAATGACAATTCGAATTCCTTCACGGTTTGATTCATCACGAACATCACTAATACCTTCAACAACTTTATCACGTGCTAAATGCGCAATCTTTTCGACTAATCTTGCTTTATTTACTTGATAAGGAATTTCATAAGCAACGATTCTTTGTCTTCCCTTATGTTCTTCAATTTCTGTTTTTGCACGCATAACGATTAAACCATTACCTGTTTCATAGGCTTTTTTAATCGCACTCTTTCCTAAAATATATCCTCCTGTAGGAAAATCAGGTCCTTGAATATAATTTTCCATTAATTCTAAAACAGTAATATCAGGATTTTTACTTACCGCAATAACGGCATCAATCACTTCACCAATATTATGAGGTGGCATATTTGTAGCCATCCCAACAGCGATTCCTGTTGTCCCATTGACCAATAAGTTAGGAATACGACAAGGTAATACCGATGGTTCTCTTTCTTCACCATCATAGTTTGGAATAAAATCAATCGTATCTTTATTGATATCTCTCATTAATTCCATTGAAATTTTAGACATTCTCGCTTCAGTATAACGCATAGCGGCAGCGCCGTCACCGTCAATTGAACCAAAGTTTCCATGACCATCTACAAGCATATAACGATATGAGAAATCTTGTGCCATTCTCACTAAGGCTTCATAAATTGAAGAATCTCCATGAGGATGATATTTCCCCATAACTTCCCCAACGATACGCGCAGATTTCTTATACGCTTTATCACTATAACAACCAAGTTCATTCATACCATAAACAATACGTCTTTGAACTGGTTTCATTCCATCTCTTACATCAGGTAATGCACGTGCTACGATAACTGACATGGCATAATTCATGAAAGAAGTTTTCATTTCTGATGTTAATTGAATTTTTCTAATTCCTTTTTCTTGATTATCCATTTTCTACTCCTTCTAAATATCTAAATCAGTTACATATTTTGCATTTTCTTGAATAAATTCTCTACGAGGTTCAACTTTTTCACCCATTAAAACATCAAAAATCATATCTGCTTCCATCGCTTCATCTAATTCAATACGATTTAAAATACGATGTTCAGGATCCATTGTTGTTTCCCATAATTGATCCGCATTCATTTCTCCTAACCCTTTATATCTTTGGATAGAATATTTTGCACCTTCACCTAACTTTGTTCTTAAATCATCTAATTCTTCATCACTATATAAATAGTGTTCTTCTTTTCCATGTTTTAATAAATAAAGTGGAGGTTGAGCCGCATAAACAAAGCCACCTTCAATTAAAGGTTTTAAATAACGATATAAGAAAGTTAACATTAAAATACGAATATGTCCTCCATCGACATCGGCGTCGGTC
>OHKZ01001090.1_pt1 | contig 9220 bp, 4 predicted proteins | sample 1569011 | NCBI WGS metagenome assembly OHKZ01 (sample SAMEA3879564, study PRJEB24766) | human gut metagenome | biome: human-associated habitat; feature: feces | place: USA | collected 1985/1987
GCCACAAAGATAAGTCAAAGAACGCTTTAATCAATTATTCGATATAAACTCTATTCCATTTGTATTTATCATGACATCATAAAAGTCGTTGCCATCATTCTCTGATACATTTATTAGCTGAGGTCTTATTAAAACAGTATATCTTGGATTTCCGGAAACATACTCGATTAATTTCATACGGGGATATGTACTACCACCTTCACCGATGAAATCTATAGTTCCCGCCAACAGATTATCGGAGCCGTACATTCTAAGACTGTTCGTAGCTGAATCAATCACAATACGCTTTCCGTTCATAGAGGTGGATACCTTGCCGGTTATTTCTATGTCCCCGTTTTCTTTAATAACAAAGGAGTTATTGGGCGACTTGATATTTTTAAAAGTACCGCCTGTCGCATTGACTTCTCCGGTTATTTCCGCATTTTCTGCATGTACTTTTCCGTCTTCAGTAACCCGGAAGGGGGCATCATCAGGAGTAGAACCACCTGCCCACATCCGTATCTTTTCACCGGATTGGGAACCGCTAAGGCCGGCAGTCACCGTCCCGTCATCCTTTCTAATACGAAGTTCGTTCCCCTGCATGAAGTCTATCATCGCATTTTTAGCAACAATAAGCGATGTGAATATGGCTGCCGTATTAAGTCCGAACTCTTCCCAATACGTACTGTTTCCCGGCGCATTTCCCCCGCTACTTATATGCGTCACCCGGCACTTGTATGCCCGCCAACCAGTCTCCGTACCGTTATCCCTGACCAGTGCCACATCAACGTACCGTGTACCGCCAGCCAGTGACTCATCGTTACGCCACTCTACTCCGGACACCCATTCGGCCTTGCGGAGTATACATCCCTGCAGGCCGTTCTCCCCGTTTTCCACCACCATGTCGTACTCTTCGGAGTTGTACTCGCCGGTCAGTATGTAGCCATAGGTCTTTCCACCGTCCTGCGTCTGGAGTATACGTCTTCCGTCCTTGGTGGTAACCGTCCACATGGGTGGATTTGACGTTCCGTTTCTAACCTTGCATAAAAACACCTTTCCACCCATTTTCACCAGTCCGAGGTAAGGTGTCTTAAGGCCGGTATGCCATTTTCCGTGGTTACTGACCGAAATGCCATCCTGTCCCGGTGCTCCGTCCACGCCGTCCTTACCCGGAGAACCGTCCTGACCGTCCCTTCCCGGAGCGCCATCCTGACCGTTCTTGCCATCAGCTCCGTCCGTTCCCGGTTTCACTTGTAGCAACCAGTCCGAATTTCCTTCTGCAGGTTCAGATGCACTGCCGCTCTCGCTTACACACAGCCAAATGCCGCCATCATGGGAAACCCGGTCATAAAAGGCATAATTTTCACCGGATGCCCACTCTCCACGGTCATTGGCCGTATATACCGGTGTACCGTCAGGTTTCAGCTGCCGTACCGTACCGGTAAAGTACACGCTGTTCAGGTACATGGAGTATCCCGTCATATCCAGACCGTGTACGTTCAGGTTTGAGAGGTCGCCCGACTGCATTGCGATGTTGGCGGCCGATATTTCCCAGGTATTCTGGTTGCGGAGCATGCGGCTGTAGGTGCGTGTCTCATATACGGATGTCTGACGGTCGGCACGTGTGAAACTACCATATGCTACAAAATTCATCTGCTCAAAAGGCTCAAAAGAGAACTTCCATCTATCCGACACTGGGCGAATCTGATACTTGAACTGTTCATTCCTATCGCCGATGACTTCGGTAATGGTGAAATATACCGTACAAAAACCGGCAAAAGTCCGGTTTCCCTGACTGTCGTCCGTATCTTCCGTAGCATTTTCCGAAGAGGTAAGCGAATGAAAGATACCCATGCAGATGTCACCAACCGCCACCGCACCGATTTCTCCTTCCTCCAGTTTTAATGCACAGAGCTTGTTTTCAGTATCCACCGATTTCAGTACACCAGCACCAGGAGCACGCCATTTGTCACCGACTTTTATATCAATACGATTGTGACGTAGTTCCGGCGTTTCGATGAAGCGTCGAGAGGTAAGCGATTCTACTTCCGCATTGCCGTTTTCATCTATTTTGGCACCAAAGCCTGCCAGTCCGGAAGCATAGCCGTCCTTACCGAATACCGCACCAGCGAAAAGCTTCAAAAGAAATTTCGTCTCGTCAGACTTGTCTTTCCTTAAGAAAGAGACCAGAGACCTGCGTGCCGAGAATACATTGCTGTCGGAAGGGGCTGTCGTATCGTTCGTCCTGATTATATAGACCCCGTTTCCACCGCCGGTATATGTCTGCCCCTTGTAGGTCAGGGAATCAATCTTGTCTTCCATATCCCCGATACGGGAATAGGGCATGCTCTCGCCGATTATGTATGCAGGGCTGTCCCAAGGCTTGTCAAGGTTGAACTCCCAGCCGAGTATGCGGCTGTCGCGCCCGTTCTCAAAAAAAGCCCTGTTTACAAGGAACACTTTCTGTCCGAACTCATAGAAGCGTCTCAGCCGGTCGTTATACACCCATTCGGAATCAAGGGTCGTGTTATATGTACCGTCATCCCTTTTGCGTCGGTCAGCATACTCCTGCGCCTTTCCCTTAAGCTCCTGTTCGGCTTCTGGGGTATATCTGTCAGACACAAGCTGGATGTTGAAACCGGAAAGGACATACTCGTCGCCGTTTTCCGGACGAAGGGTATCATCGGGAAGCATACGCCCGTAATCCTCGTTTCTCACGATTTCCCAAAGCTGCGCGCCGCGCATGTCGTCTTTGGGGTCGGGATTGAAAATGACACCGAATTCCATGCCGTTAAGTTTGCCGGACTGGAACCGGATTCTCAGTTCCTGGCCTTCGATAAGATATTCATCCTTGAACTCCAGCCCGGTATCCTTGTAGCGGTAGTAGGTGACGGTCTCTTTCGTGCCGTTCTCGTCCTTCACCTCTTCGGTGCGGGTATGCACGTCGGATAATGTGCCCGTACGCCTGGGATAGACATTTTCAAATACGACAATGTCCTCTATCGCCTCCTCTTCGGACATGTCGGGATACACATCAATGTAAGGCGTGTCCGCGGGAAGCATCAGTCTGCGCTGGACTACGCCGTTGACAACCGTCTGCTCGTCCACGGGACGGTAGTCTGCCGGGATATTCCGGGTAGAGCCGAACGCATAGATTCTGGTCGCATAAGTACCTTTGCTGTCGCTGCGGGTCATGGCTGACGCTTCAACCCCTAACTCGATTCTGACGGAATCACCATATTCATTTCGCCCAAAATGGATTATGTTATCCGTTATCCAGCAGTCACAGTCCCATTTCTCCTTATCGGCCATGGAGAACAGGGCGTCAAGAAGGTTTATATTGTCGTACCTCATCGCAACGGCCTTGTTCTCCACTGTGGAATCTATGCTGAACTCAAACTCTTTTCCCTTGTATGTATATCCGAGTGCCTTCAGGTTGCGGAGGAATACGCCGAGCTGCACGTCAAGGGGTGCAGTCAGAGACCATGAAGCCTCATGGCCGGCATGTTCGGGAGTGTACTTGAAAATCTTGTTCTTCCACTTCCAGTAATACGCATCCATGCGCAGCTCATAGTCATATCCCCCGGTAGAAGCGTTGAAGGCAGGTTTCTGCAAATCCACTATCTCATAGACCTTGGACAGCAGTCCACCCAGGGACTCGTCAAGCACTCCCGACAAATCCACGTAGTCGCCGAGCTTGAAATACACCGGGTCGGGAACACTGAACGGAAGGATGATATAGTCTTCCTTCATCAGGGTAAACCTGCCTTTAGCCCCGGCATTAATGGGGGTCGAAAATCTTGTCTTACCGAATATATCTTTGATGTCTACCATAACGCATCCAAAGTTCGCAGATAAAAAAAAGAGTGCCCTATTTTGGACACTCATATACACGACAATAAATCCAATGTCGTGAATTAGGTTCTGTTTGCCGGGTTCGGCTCGTTAAACTTGGCTGAAATTTTTCCGAAAGTCTGGTCTAAACTCTGTGCATAAGCAACGCTTTTCCCAAGATAAATCAGATGATAAATCTCATTACTGTTAGCCGGAACTTGAATATCAACCACACCTTTATACAATTCTTCAAAGAAAGCTATTTTCTTTGCTTGATAGTCGGATTGGGAATTTCCTTCAATTGTAAAAGAAAGTGTTATTTCCCGTTCATCTATTTTGGGGTCATTGATTATCACACGTTTTCCATGTTCCAACCGGGACTTATTTTCTATAAATTCTTTCATGGGTGATGATGCCCCAAGTACATCAAGAAAGCCCTCTCCCATTCTTACCCCCAAAAAGGTGTAAGCGTCTTTACCATTTATCAATAAATCATTTTTCATGGCTATAATTTTATTGTTATATTTGCAAATAATTCAATTTTATTACTATGGAGGAAAAACTTATTTTAAAACTTAATTTTGATGGAGATGTAATTGAACATGATTTCAGTTATATGAAGATTCTCGAATTTACCAAACCAAATGTTGTGTTTCACAGGAACGACAAATCGTACTTATTGGATAAGACAGAAGTATTTTTCGAGGATGATGATACAACAATCATAACAAAAATTACCTTCAAAGAAACTAAGTAAGGCGGGAATTTACCCGCCTTTTATTTTATGGTGCTAAACCGGCAGTATTCTTTTTTACCGCAGCAATGTCTGCTTTGATGTCTTTCAGATATTTAGCGGAGTTTCCCGTATTCTCTGAAATCTGTACCAGTTCAAGATAAGATTGTGCTATCAAATCTCGCGTATCATCAGCGATGTTCCTCGTTTCTGTATTCATGGAAAGGATAGCATCTGCTTTTACTGTCAATAGATTAAGTGATTGAGATTGAATAATATTCTGATTCTTTATCTCTTCTCCTGCAATCTGCAATGCTGTAAACCGCCCGTTCAACTCTTCGCCGGTATCTTGACTCATTGTCTGAAAGCCTTTGGATGAAGCTGACTGCGATGTTGATTCTTGCGAAATTTTATCATATCCGGTTGCTGCGGCAAGCTCATCACGAAGCTTCATGGCTTCATCCACATAACCCATGTACTCATCCATCAGCTCCTTACGCTCATTATTATCAAGCGTACCATCATCTTTCATGGCTTCACCGAATTTGTCATACCATGTTCTCAGTTTGTCACTAAACTGTTCACCGATGGCATTTGACAGCATTGCCTGCATGAAATATTTGGATATGTCATCAGCAACATCCTCAGCACTCTTCTCCATGTCCATCAGACTGCTTACAAAACTGTCATACATGGAATCGAATGACATTCCGGTCAGACCCTCATAAAGATTATCGGTCAACTCCTCCAGTTTGCCGGCCTGCTCAATATAATCATCAAGTTTATCGGTTACACGTTCACCATAACCACCTTTCCCGGCATTCTGCATCTTTGTCCATATATCAACATTACTACGGAGTTTTTCCATCTCTTCAGGTGTCAGCTCCCATAATGAAGAAGTTCCGGTAAAATTCTTGTTTATGTTCTGTTGAATCCATTTCAAGTCTTCGGCAGACCATCTCATGTAGTATTGCCAGCTCTTATGTGAATTATGGTAACCTGCCTGTTCACGGGCGATATTCAGATAATTGGAGTTCTGCTCTTTCTGGTATTCATAAGCACTTCTATACGTAGCTACGGATTTCGTTCCTTTGCTTGCCTTTATCTCATCTGTCAATGATTCGATAGAAGTCTGTAGCGTCTCGTTACGGTCGGCAAGACGATTAATGGAATCCTGTACCTCCTTTGCATTGCTTCCACTCCAATTAATTACCCCACCTAATGATGTGATACTTGTCAAAGCTCCTTTTATTGTTTGCAAACCACCAGTAACAATAGACATTGGTTTCATTAGGTCTATACTTCCAAGTCCATCCAACATCTCGCCAAACCCGGACATTGTTCCCTCCAACCATTCAGGTGTTTTTGTACCAAGCGTTTCCATGATACCGATAACTTGATTACCGGCATCGACATATTGACCTATCTCATCAACGCCATGATGTAAAACGGTAGTAGCTTCCGATATCGCTTTCTGTTTGTTGTTTTTTGCGCTTTCAAGAGTAGCCTTTGCATTCTTCTTTTCTTCGTCTGTACCTTCTTTGAGCGTTTTGTTATACGCTTCCTGCGCTTCACGTTGAGCATCAGTGGCATCTTTAAGGGATTTAAAGGAAACAGACATAGCTTCAAAAGGATTGCGTTCTGAAACCTTATCATCAATCCTTTCGATAGCATCTACCAGTTCTTTAAGGTTTTCAGGAGATAAATCCTTTTGAGATGATATAAAGTCTTTAAGGTTAACTTTCAACTTTTTCAAAGTATCAGTAGAAACCTTGTCAAGATTACCAAAGACTTGTTCCCAATTCATATTTTTCTTGAATTGTTCAGCATCAAGTTTGAATATATCTTCATTCTTGACTTCTGTACGCTTCTCAACGCTTCGGTCTATTTTGGCTATTTCACTGGCATCACCTTTGGCTTCCGCTTTCTTACGGGCTTCCTGCAATACAGCAATATCATCGTTAAACTTTTTTTCAATGGCAAGACGTTCATCCGTATAAGACAAATATTGCTCTGTCAAATCCTTGTATGCTTTTTCATTATTGGCAATGGCAGCCTTGTAAAGTTCATCAAAATGCTTCCGTTCGTTATCGGAAAGTTCAATACCGGTAGCATCAAAAGACTTGCCTTTCTTCTTCGGATTAGCTTCCCATGCAGCGCGAGCATCCTCAACTTTCTTCCGCAAAGCATCTTTTTTTTGTCGGTCAATAGCCTGCATCTCCTTTTCAAAGTTGAGTTCCATTTCAGCGATAGTCTTGGCAGAACCTTCATCCATAGCTTTGATTCGGGCTTCATCAACTTCCATCTGCAAATCTTCGGCAGAACGTTGCTGTTCTAATGATTGCTTATCAAGGAGGGCATTATATTTATCAGTCTGCTTACGAAGTTTCTCGGTTTGATTATCTTGTTTGGTTAATGAACTTCCGGTAATACCGCCCAAATTTTTATAGGCTTTTTCTGTTGTTTCTACTCGTTTCTTAGCTTCTTCATACTGCTTTGAAGTAAACTTGGATTTATCCTTTTCTATTTCAGAAAGTTTCTTCTTAGCATCATCCCAGTCTTTCTTCGCTTTCTCATAATCCTGCTTGTAGGTAGTAGGGGATTTCTTTTTAGCCAACGCTCCATTAATTGAAGAAATAACGCTTTCTAAATCTCCACCTTTAACCATCATCCCGTTTACAACAAAACCATTGCGTTTGGATGCAGACGATTGAGCAAGTTTCAATTCCGCTTCAAGCTTCTCCTTAGAATAGTTTTTAAGATTGGATTTGTAAGCGGAAATATTATCATCCAACATGTCTTTCTGATACTTTTTTAAAAGTTCAGAGTTTTTCTCCATTTGCTCACGCACCTGTACGTATGACTGATTACCAGAAAACATTTTCCATATTTCTGCATCGGAATCAGACATATTCTTCCGTAAATCGGGATTATCAAATAGCTGCAAATATCTCCGTTGGTTAGCAATCGTTTGGTTTAGAGCATTATAATCATCTCTCCTGCCTTGAACAGAACGCCTTGAATCTTCTTCGTTTATTTTTTGCTTCAACTTTAAGATATTCTCCAACTTTAGCTTTTCAATATCGTATTGTTCGAAAATTTTAGGGTATTCTTTACGAAGTTCTTCTAATGATTTTTGCCGAGTAAGAGTAGCCAAACTCTCATCACGAGCAGCTGTCAATAATTCTTCGATTTTCAGCTTGTGTTCCTGTTCTTTTTTAAATGCAGCATCTTTAATGCCGTTATATTCTTTTTGAGCACGGGCGGCAGCAGTTGTACTGTCAGACATTGCCCACATTGTAGTAGCAAGCCCACCGATAACGACAGTTAAAGCTACATAAGGATTGGTAAGCATTGCAGCGTTTAAAGCTAACTGCGCTTTTCGTGCCAATAAACGGGCATTGGTAAGTCCAATCTCCACAAGAGTATGTTTACTTTCGGCAGCAGTAACAAGCATCACTGCGGTCCGGTATGTACCATAAGTAACCACTAATCCAGCCAAGACCTTACCTACTGTTTCATAATTCTGAATCAACGAAGTTGTCATTTGAATACCGTCCATGATAACACTTTCCGACTTAGTTCCCAATTCGTTAAACACGGAATCCAAAGCATCCTGCATCATAGACAACTGACCATTGATAGTCTTTGAAGCATTCTCAGACATATTATAGAACTTACCACCTGCGGAAGTTGCATCAATGAATGCCTGTTGAACCATTTCAGCGGAAACAGCACCTTTGGACATTTCATCTTTCAAAGTTGCGATAGATTTTCCGGTCTTTTCGGAGATAATCTGTAACGGGTTGAATCCAGCGTTTATCATTTGATTCAAATCCTGCCCCATAAGTTTACCCGCTGCTGACATCTGTGAAAATGCCAAAGTCAGCGAATTGAACTTACTGGATTCCCCCATAGAAATATCACTAATGGCTTTCAAGTATTTGATAGTGTCTTCTGCTTGTATGTTAAATCCAAGCATCATCTTTTCTGCTCCAACCATATCTGACATAGTAAGTGGAGAAATCTTAGCCAGCTCCTTGATTTGCGGAATCAGTTGTCCTGCCACATCCTTTCCAACCATAGTCTCAATAGCAGTCTGCATGGATTGAAATTCTCCACGAACACGAATCATTTCAGAACCTAATGCCTTTAATACTCCAGCACCACCAATAACCGCCAATGCTTTCTTCCAAGAAATAGCGATACCGTTGTTACTTTCTACGATTTCCTTAGCATTATCATTGTAAAGGGCGTATTCATCCCGAAGTTTCTTTACGGAAAGACGCGCTTCGGCTTGTTGTTGGGTTAATCCAAATAAAGCCGCCTTTTCTTCATCAAGAGCTTTGCGGGCAGCATTGTATTCTTCTAACTTGCCATTTGCTGATAACGGATTCCTTTTCAATGCTATACGATAAGCATCTCCAAGACGTTTTACATCTGCTTCAATATCCTTAACTACCGCTTTTTGAGCAAGAATCTTCTCTGTGAATCCATTCACGACCTGAGAAGCATCGAAGATTTTCCTTTTGAATCCCGTTTCCATCTCTGCTCCAGCTTTGGCTGCATTAGTCACCAACTCATCCAATCTTTGGTTGGATGCAGCAAGTTGGGCATTCAAAGCCTTGAAAGCAGCAGGAGACTGCGTGCCATCCATGCTCATTAACTCCTGCT
>OHKZ01001091.1_pt1 | contig 9209 bp, 8 predicted proteins | sample 1569011 | NCBI WGS metagenome assembly OHKZ01 (sample SAMEA3879564, study PRJEB24766) | human gut metagenome | biome: human-associated habitat; feature: feces | place: USA | collected 1985/1987
TGGCGACCTACGCGTTACGAATGCGTTGCTCTACCAACTGAGCTATAGCGGCAATAAGCTTTTGTTTACGGGGTGCAAAGGTACATCTTTATTTGAAAAGGCAAAAAGAATCTCTGTTTTTTTTAGAAATATTTTAGTGGGATAATTTTCTATTTGAATGTCTTGAACTTTATTGCCATAAAAATTGGATAATAAAACGAAAAGAAGCATCTTTGTCGTAGGTCCTATAGCAAATAAGTCTGATACTGATTATGAATTTAAGAATCTATTATAAATATCTTTCTTCACGCATAGCGTCCAAATGGACGGTGCTGTTGGTAGATGTAATTATCGTTGTGATTTCCATGCTTTCTGCATGTTTTTTGCAATATAGGCTTTCGTCCGTATCTTATGAAATTTCTTTATATGTATGGCTGACCATTTGGGCTGTCTTGTGTAATATCTGTTTCTTTCATATTTTCCGTACTTATGTGGGTGTTATCCGTTTTTCCTCTTTTGTAGATATTTATCGTGTGTTTTGGAGTCTTACGATAAGCTATGTTGTACTGTTTTTAGGGAATTGCTGTTGGTCTGTTTCGGGGCTTGGAGAAACTTTGCCGAACAGCATTCTGTTTATGGCATATATGTTCACCTTCTCTCTGATGGCTTGTATGCGCATTGCTGTGAAGATGCTTTATGAAGCTATTGCTTTTGATGCACGTCATTGCGTGAATGTTTTTATTTATGGATTCCATGGGACTGGAGTCAATGTTGCAAAATCCTTGAGAGTTAGTCGTAATAATCATTATCGCCTGCGTGGCTTTATTTCGGACGAACCTGATATGATAGGTAAACATACGATGGGATGCAGGGTATATCCCAATGATGAGCAGCTGTTTGACCGTCTAAAGAAAAAGAAAGTGGATACAATCATTATCTCTCCAAGCAAGGTGTCGGATTTGGAAAATTCCGGAATGCTGGATAAACTGTTCTCTCATGATATTCATGTAATGACCGTTCCTCCCTTAAGCGATTGTATGGACGATGGACTGATAAAGGACATTCAAATAGAAGATTGGCTCCGTAGAGAACCGGTACAAGTTGACGTGCGTAAAATTACGGCCCATATCGAGGGGCGTAGAGTAATGGTTACGGGAGCGGCGGGAGCTGTAGGAAGGGAAATCGTCCGCCAGTTGGCTACACTGAATCCTTATCAGTTGATTCTGGTAGATCAGGCAGAATCCCCATTGTATGATGTACAGTTGGAATTGTCTGATCATTGGAAGAATCTGGAGGTCCGTGTATTGGTTGCAGATGTTGCTAACCGTACGCGTATGGAGGCTATATTTGAAGAAACACGTCCTCAACTTGTTTTTCATTCTGCTGCTTATAAGCATGTACAACTGATGGATGATTTTGTGTCGGAGGCAATTCAAACGAATATATCGGGGACAGTGAATATTGCAGACCTGGCGGTAAAGTATAGAGTGTCCCGTATGGTTATGATATCTGCTGCTAATGCACGTCATCCGGAAAATGCTATGGAATATAGTAAGCGTGTGGCGGAAATATATGTGCAATCATCTGATTGCAGGTTGAAACGCGACACAGGGGAAACTGATATGTTCATAGTACGTTTGGGTGAGGTGTATCCGACGAATACTCATTGTTTGATTACCTTGTCTGAAGCTTGTATGCTCACCCTGGAAGTGGGAGTCATGGGGGATGGGGGAGAAGTGTACATTGTGGGAGGGCCTGGGGATGGACTTTTGGATTCTGTAATCAGTGAAAAGATAAAGCGTGAAAAGGCATCTGTTGATGATTATGAACATGTGCGGGAAGAAGTGCTGGCCTTGGTGCAACATAGTTATACTGAAAAAAAGGCTATTTTGATTGGACTAATGAAAAAAATAGTGCCAATTTTCCCGCTTTCTTCTACCCAATGAAAAGACGTGAAAGTGACAGCTTTTTAATGCTTTTTCTGAAACTTAGAGGTGGAATAAATGTATATTATAAAAATAATATATTACCTTTGTGCCCGATTTATATTTATTACAAGAACTCAAAAGATTAATCAGAATATCTTATGCGTAGATTAATAACACTATTCTTTTTGGTATTTACTTTGTCAGGGGTAGCTTTTGCTCAGCAGATGTCAGATGATCAGGTTGTTCAGTATGTAAAAAGCGCTCAGCAGATGGGCAAAAATCAAAAGCAGATTACTACTGAATTAATGCGGCGGGGAGTGACAAAGGAACAAGTTGAAAGAATTCAGAAAAAGTATGAAAACTCTAAATCTGGAAGTCCGCAGAGCAATACCCAAGATGAGAAGCGTTCTCGTCAACGTGGTGAAATGAGTGGCGTAGTCAAAGGGCTGCGTACAACTTCGGAAACTTATTCTGCCAGACAAACGGATGTTGCAGGGGATTCTTTACAAATGATGGATAATCGTTCCTTGTCTCAAGAGAAGGAAACAGAGGATCCGACTTCGCAAATTTATGGTCATAATATTTTTACTAACGATAATTTGACTTTCGAACCCAATGTGAATGTTGCTACTCCCGAGAATTATCGTCTGGGGCCTGGTGACGAGGTGATTATTGATGTGTGGGGAGCTTCTGAAACAACGATTCGACAAACAATCTCTCCGGAAGGAAGTATTCTTGTGAATAATTTAGGACCGGTTTATCTGAGTGGCAAAACTGTAAAGGAAGCCAATAATTATTTGAAACAAGAATTTGCCAGAATATATTCTGGAGTAACCGGAAATGTTCCGTCTACCCAAGTTAAACTGACATTAGGAGAAATACGTTCTATTCAAGTAAACGTTATGGGTGAAGTTGTGGTGCCCGGAACTTATACCCTCTCATCATTTGCTTCCGTATTTCATGCTTTATATCGTGCAGGTGGTGTGAACCCGATTGGTAGTTTGCGCAGTATTAAAGTGATTCGCAATGGAAATACAATAGCGGATTTGGATGTTTACGATTTACTTATGAAAGGAAAAATGAAGGATGACATCCGTCTGCAGGATGGTGATGTAATTCTTGTGGATCCTTACCAGTCACTGGTACAGATATTAGGTAAGGTAAAACGTCCGATGTTTTATGAAATGAAACCCACTGAAACCGTAGGTACATTATTGAAGTATTCAGGTGGTTTTACGGGTGATGCTTATAAGAAAGCATTACGTATAATCCGTAAAAGTGGACGTGAGCATCAAATTTATAATGTGGATGAGATGGATTATTCCGTATTCCGCGTAGATGACGGTGATAAGATAACGGTTGATTCCGTTTTACAGCGTTTTGAGAATCGTGTGGAAATCCGCGGTGCTGTATATCGTGAAGGTTTGTATCAGTTGGACGGTACGATGAATACAGTGAAGCAGCTGATTAAGAAAGCGGAAGGACTTCGCGGAGATGCATTCTTAAACCGTGCTATAATCGATCGTGAACTTGAAGACTTGTCGCATGAGGTTATACAAGTAGATGTGAAAGGTTTGCTGAACGGGACGGCTGCAGATATTCCTTTGCAGAAGAATGACATTTTATATATTCCAAGTATTCATGACTTGAAGGAAGAAGCTACACTTACCATTCATGGTGAAGTTGCCAATCCGGGTACATATCTCTATTCTGATAAAATGACAGTAGAGGATTTGGTGTTGCAGGCTGGTGGCTTGTTGGAGGCGGCGGCTACAACAAAGGTTGAAGTTGCACGGCGCATGAAAGATCCGAAGAGTACATCTTTCAGTACTACAGTAGGCCAGAATTTCTCTTTTGATTTGAAAGATGGCTTATTGGTGGGAGAAGGAAGCCAGGATTTCCATCTTGAGCCTTTTGATGAAATTTATGTTCGTAAGAGTCCGTCCTATTTTAAACAACAGAATGTTATGGTGGGTGGAGAAGTCCTTTTTAGCGGTAATTATGCACTATCGAAAAAGAATGAACGTTTGAGTGACTTGATAGCTAAGGCTGGTGGAGTAACTCCCGATGCTTATATAAAAGGAGCGCGTCTTATACGTAGGATGACCGAAGAAGAATTCCGCCGTAAGGAAGATGCTCTGCGTATGGCGCAAGCGGGAGGCGGAGATTCCATATCTGTAAAAAGATTGGATTTGTCCGATACCTATTCTGTAGGTATAAATCTGGGAGAGGCCTTGAAAAATCCTGGTTCAGATGCTGATATGGTGCTTCGCGAGGGAGATGTATTATTTGTTCCGGAGTACGTAAGTACAGTGAAAATCAACGGTGCTGTAATGTATCCGAATACAGTTTTATATAAAAAGGGTGAAAGCTTGAAATATTACATCAACCAGGCTGGTGGTTTTGGTAATGATGCCAAGAAACGTAAGGTCTATGTAATATACATGAATGGTACAGTTTCTCGTTTAAAAGCAGGGAACAAGAAAGCCATTGAACCTGGTTGTGAAATAATTGTTCCAAGTAAAGAACAGAAAAAGAAGATGACTACTGCTGAAATTCTGGGAATGGGAAGTACGACAGCTTCTATTGCAGCGATGATTGCGACTATGGTTAATCTCTTTAAGTAATTTGAATTATGAGCGAAGAAAGAATACAAAACATAACCTCTCCACAACCTGAGGAACAAGAAATAGATTTGATAGAACTGGCCCAGAAAGTATGGGCTAGTCGCAAATTGGTTTTTAAGGCGTGTGGTATCGCTGCCCTTGTTGGACTGGTTGTTGCATTTAGTATTCCTAAGGAGTATTCTACAAGTGTGACGTTGGCTCCGGAGAGTGGTGGTAAATCTGGTGGCGGAAGTATGGGAGCCCTTGCAGCCATGGCGGGTATCAATTTGGGTACTTCTTCTGGTGAAGATGCTTTGTCACCCGAACTTTATCCTGATATTGTAAGTTCTACTCCTTTTCTGATTGAACTGTTCGATGTTAAAGTCAAGGATCAGAAAGCAAAAGTAGACACGACTTTATATGCTTATTTGAAAGAAGAACAGCGTTCTCCTTGGTGGAGTGCAATTTTCTCCGCTCCTTTTAAGGTGTTAGGATGGACATTGTCTTTGTTTAAGGATGAACCGGAAGAGGGGGATGCAAAGCTGGATCCTTTTCGTCTTACTAGAGATGAGTCTGCCATTGCAGATGCTTTAAGTAAACGTATCTCTGTTTCCGTAGACAAAAAGACAGGTGTGACAACCTTGTCTGTTACTATGCAGGATCCTTTGATATCTGCTTCGCTGACGGATACCGTGATGCATTGCCTGCAGAACTACATCACAGATTATCGGACTAATAAGGCTCGTCATGATTTGGCATTTACCGAAAAACTTTATGGAGAAGCAAAGGCCAGTTATGAGGATGCCCAGAAGAAATACGCAAATTTTGTAGATGCAAACCAGAATATAATATTACTGAGTTATCGCGCAGAGCAAGAGCGTTTACAGAATGAAATGAATTTAGCCTATCAAGTATATACACAAGTGTCTCAACAATTGCAGATGGCAAGAGCTAAGGTGCAGGAGATTACACCGGTATATACGGTTGTCCAGCCGGCTACGGTACCTTTGAAGCCTGCAAAGCCCAATAAATTGATGATTTTGATCGGCTTCATGTTCTTGGCAGGTGTCGGCAGTGTGGGATGGATATTATTTGTAAAAGATTTATTAAAGGGATGGAAAAAGCAAACAATATGATGACGGATAATGATATGATGTGCTGGCATGCATTGTACACAGCACCTAAGTCTGAACATAAGTTGATGCAGCGTTTGAATGCTGCGGGATATACTACATATTGCCCGATGCAGGCTGTGTTTGTAAAATGGAAAGGGCATACCCGGAAGGTGATTACCCCCTCTTTTTTCCGGATGCTTGTTTGTTGCTGGTAATGTGGCGGAAGTTGCCTCATTGGCTTCCTCGCAGAAGGCTGCTATATTACTAGATAAAGAAGGAAAAAGTTTGTCTATTGAAGCGGGTAAAGCAGAACTTCCTGCCAAGTTTGCTCAATTGCTGAGGTTATGATGAAGCTGATAACAGAAGAGCTGCTGGATACCGTTACTTCACAAGCCAAGGAGAATTCCCGTTTACGTATGAATTATAATTTTCATGCGTCTATGGATGCCCCTATTCATCGGTTGCTGAATGCTTTGGAACCAGGAACTTATCTTCCTCCTCACCGTCATACAGATAAGGAAGAAACTTATCTGGTTTTGCGTGGAAGTCTGCTGGCATTTTTTTATGATGATGCCGGTAATGTAACAGATAAGGTATGCCTCAATCCTTCGGAAGGTAAATATGGTCTGGAGATTCCTTCTAATACGTGGCATAGTATTATTGCCTTGGAGTCAGGCACCGTTATTTTTGAAATTAAAAAAGGCCCATATCAGCCTCTACCCTCAGAGGATTTGGCTTCATGGGCTCCTCAGACTTCTGATGTGGAGGGAATAAAGGCTTTTATGAAGCGGATGTTGGAACTTTAATATTTTTTTGATAAAACAAAGAAGCCTCCCGATATACAATAAAATATCGGGAGGCTTCTTTATGTACCATGTTATTAGTCAAACAGGCTCTTGAACTTCTTGAATATTTTCTCCTTAATCGAAGTGTTTGGCTTGAAGTTATCAGATTCTTCCATTTCCTCCAATGTTTTCTTCTCATCCTTGCTCAGCGTTTCGGGTACATATACGCTGACATTTACCAGCAAATCTCCCGTGCCGTACCCGTTCACGCTGGGTAAACCTTTGCCGCGCAGGCGGAGTACTTTTCCCGGTTGCGTACCTGAGTCAATTTTTACTTTCACCTTTCCATCAATCGTGGGAATTTCTACCGCACCACCCAAGGCTGCTGTCGGGAAGCTGAGGAGCAGGTTGTAAATCAAGTCATTTTCGTCGCGTATCAGGTTCGGGTCTTGTTCTTCTTCTACAAGAATCAGCAGGTCTCCCGGCATACCGTTGTGCTTGCCTGCATTTCCTTTTCCTCCCATAGAGAGCTGCATACCTTCTGCGACACCTTTCGGGATTTTTACGGTTACTACTTCTTCACCGTATACAATACCTTCACCGGCACATTCCTTACACTTGTTTTTGATGATTTTGCCTTCACCGCCACAAGTTGGGCAAGTGGTTCTTGTTTGCATGGTGCCGAGTATGGTTTGCTGGTTACGGATTACCGTGCCGCTACCGTTACAGGTCGGGCAGGTTTCGGCGCCGCCGTCGCCTTCGGCTCCCGTGCCATGACAGTGGGTACAAGGCACGTATTTCTTCAGCTTGAATTTCTTTTCCACACCGGTAGAGATCTCCTTGAGGTTCAGTTTTACCTTGACACGCAAGTCCGAACCACGGTAACGGCGTTGTTGTGTGCCGCCACTTCCGCCGAAACCTCCAAAACCGCCAAAACCTCCTCCACTGTGTCCACCAAAGATATCACCGAACATGGAGAAGATGTCGTCCATGGACATGCCTCCACTGAAGCCGCCGAACGGACCACCATTACCGGCGGCACCACCCAGTCCGGCATGGCCAAACTGATCGTAGCGGGCACGCTTGTCCGGATTGCTTAGTACGTCGTATGCCTCTGCCGCTTCCTTGAATTTCTCTTCGGCTGTTTTGTCGCCCGGATTCTTGTCCGGATGATATTGGATGGCTTTTTTGCGATAGGCTTTCTTTATTTCTTCTACCGTTGCTGTCTTTTCGACTTCCAATACTTCGTAGTAATCTCTTTTTTCCATACAGTTTTATGTTATTCTCCGACTACCACTTTGGCATGACGGATCACTTTGTCGTTTAGGATGTAACCGGTTTGTACGCAGTCCAGAATTTTGCCTTTCAGTGCTTCATTGGGTGCCGGAATCACGGCGATGGCTTCGTGATAGTCTGTGTCGAGCGGTTGTTCCTTTGTCTCTATCACCTTAACGCCGTTTTGTCCCAATACAGACATGAATTTGTTGTAGATAAGTTCAACGCCTTCTTTTACGGCAGCTACATCGGTAGCTGTCTCCATGTTTTTGAGGGCGCGTTCAAAGTCATCCACAATGGGTAGGATACTGCTGATACTCTTTTCACCACCGTTCAGGATGAGTTCTGCCTTCTCCTTCATGGTACGTTTGCGGTAATTGTCAAACTCGGCAGATAAGCGCAGGTATTTGTCCTTCTGCTCTTCAATCTGTTCATTGGCCTTTTCCAGTTCCTGGGCGAGCTTTTCTTCTTCCGTCAGGGGAGCTTCGTTTTCTTGTGAAGTTTCTTGTCCGACAGTTTCTTCGTCACATTCGTTGGGAGTAGCTTGAGTTTTCAGCTCCTCTTCCTGGTTGTTTTCTTTTTCTTTCGGATTCATATTGTTATGCTTATTATTCTTGTAAAATGATTTTGCTTTCATTGCTGTTAAGGGTTTAAGTTAATACGATACCAGTGCCCCAGCAAAAACTTTGCCAAAATAGATGTTTTTGCCGAAAACGCTGCAAAGGTAATACTTTTATGTCAGATTGACAGCGCTTCTCTGTGTCTATTCATGGAAAAATAACTATCTTTGCACTCGCAATTCGCAGACTAATAGGTATTAAATAGTAAATTGTAAATAAATAAATCGTAAATATAAAGATGATTACAGTCTCTAATGTCTCAGTACAGTTTGGTAAAAGAGTGTTGTTCAATGACGTAAACCTGAAGTTTACAAGTGGTAACTGTTATGGTATCATCGGTGCCAACGGTGCCGGAAAATCTACTTTCCTGAAAACGATTTCCGGGGAGCTGGACCCTACAACGGGCTCCATCATGCTGGCTCCGGGAGAGCGTCTTTCCGTTTTGAGCCAGGACCACTTTAAGTGGGATGCTTTTACGGTGATGGACACGGTGATGATGGGACACACGGTGTTGTGGGACATCATGAAGCAGCGTGAAGTGCTGTATGCCAAAGAGGATTTCACAGACGAGGATGGGCTGAAGGTTTCCGAATTGGAAGAGAAATTTGCCGAGTTGGACGGCTGGAATGCCGAAAGCGATGCTGCCGCCTTGTTGAGTGGTTTGGGTATCAAGGAAGACAAGCATTATCTGTTGATGGGTGAGTTGAACAACAAGGAAAAGGTGCGTGTCATGCTGGCGCAAGCTCTCTATGGAAATCCTGATAACTTGCTGCTGGACGAGCCTACCAATGACTTGGATATGGAGACCGTGACTTGGCTGGAAGAGTACCTCTCCAACTTTGAGCATACGGTGCTGGTGGTAAGCCACGACCGTCACTTCCTCGACTCCGTTTGTACGCAT
>OHKZ01001094.1_pt1 | contig 9165 bp, 7 predicted proteins | sample 1569011 | NCBI WGS metagenome assembly OHKZ01 (sample SAMEA3879564, study PRJEB24766) | human gut metagenome | biome: human-associated habitat; feature: feces | place: USA | collected 1985/1987
ACTGAGATTTAATTTCATACCTTGATATATTATTTAGATAGTATGTTGATATTTTGTTTGGTGAATACCTTCATATATGCTGGTTGTTTTACAATATTTCTTGTGCATTAAATAGATGTTAAATCCAGTCTTTTCCTTCGAACTATCTTTTTTTGTGTGATGTTGTTTATTTTGAGAACGTTTTGATACAATGTAAAAGATATTGCGCAATTGAACAGGGTGAATAGTATCTTATTATAAATCGGGAGTAAACTCTTTTGGGAATGCTTTTGTGTTTTCCATGTTTTTACGTTTTTCTCCCCGCTGTAAGTGTGGAGGAGGATGAAAGGGAGTTTGCATAATTCAATATATTATGGACTTACATTCAGGATTGCCCTATTGGGTTGTTAAAAATTCATTGTTAGATTACTTTCATCCCTTGGAGGATGGTTTTTCAACAGATATTGTAGTTGTGGGGTCTGGTATAACGGGTGCTTTGATGGTACACGAGCTTTGTAGTGCCGGTTTAAGATGTTGCATGGTTGACAAACGAAGCATTGCAACTGGAAGTTCCATTGCAAGTACCGCTTTACTGCAATATGAAATTGATGTTCCTCTTTGTGAAATGGCAGAAATTATTGGAGAGGATAATGCTGTTTCTGCATATCGCGCATCTTTGGCATCAATTGCTGATATTGAAAAGGTATTAAAGGAAACAGGAGTAGATGCTGATTTTGAAAAACGACCAAGTCTTTTTTATGCTAGTATTCCAAAGGATATAGAATTAATTGAAAAAGAATATGTGATACGAAAGAAGCACAATTTGCCGGTTCGTCTGCTGGAAAAAGAGGAGATAAAAAAACTGTATAATATAGAGGTTTCAGGCAATGCACTGTTAAACCGAGTATCGGCACAGATGGATGCTTACAAAGCGGCTACTGGTCTTTTGCTCTACCATATGAAAAAAGATGGACTGGAAATTTTTACTCATACCGGTGTAACAGAATGTGTTGAAATGCCTGAAGGATATATTATAGAAACAGATAGAGGGCATAAAATAGAGTGTAAATATGTGATCATCGCAGCCGGATTTGAAGCAGGGAAGTTTTTATCTCGGGAAATTATGGATTTGACTTCAACTTATGCACTTGTGTCGCATCCGGTAGATTCTAAAGATTTGTGGCCTGAACAGTGTTTAATTTGGGAAACAGCTGAGCCATATTTGTATATACGGACTACAAGGGGAAATCGTATCATTGTCGGTGGTGAAGATGAAAAGTTCAGTGATCCGGAGCGCCGTGATGCGTTACTCAGAAAGAAAACTCTTGTATTAGAAAAGAAATTTAGGAGATTATTTCCAAGTATTCCTTTTAAAACAGAAATGGCGTGGTGTGGCACTTTTAGTACAACAAAAGATGGGTTACCCTTTATCGGTAATTGTCCAGATAAGGACAGGATGTTTTTTGATTTGGGATATGGTGGCAACGGCATAACCTTTAGTATGATTGGAGCACAGATTATCTGCAAGAAGTTGCAAGGTATAGATGATGAACGCGGTAGGATTTTCGGTTATGAGAGAATTGAAAAATATTGGTAATTTGCAGAGAGTAAAAGTCAATAGTAACTCAAATCTCCTTCTTGAAGGAGGGAAATTTTGGGAGAGTTGCTATTGACTTTTGCTGTACTCTCCCATGTTTAGAATTATATTCATATAAATATTGCTTTCTGATGTAGCTAATATTTTTGAACTCCAGTACCCAGCCATTGCGGCATTCGTGCCTTGCCGTAGAAATAATAGAACAGCAATCCTATCCAGCTGGTAAGAACGATTAAGATAATAGCATGGATACGCCATATTTCCAGTGCGGCTTTGATAGTCAGTACTAATCCAACAATCCATATTACAAATCCAACCATAGCTTATTAATATGTAAGAAGTTACTATTTATAGAATGATATACGATTAAGAATCAGTCAAGTTTTTTACTTACATCTTTTTTCACTTCGTTATATCCTTCCTTGATTTCTTTCTTGGTTTTCTCTGCGCTGTTTTGAACGTCTTTTTTGGTGTCTTTCCACGCATCTTTTACGGCATCAGCACCATCTTCGATTTTATCGGATACTTTGTCCACTGCATCATTGACGTTTTCTTTCACTTTTTCAACTTGTTGTTTCGCTTTATCCTGTTCTTTTTTATTACGACAGGACGTGAAGGATATTATAGTTGTAACTACAAAAATCGCAAATAATAATTTTTTCATATTCTTTTAATTTAAAATTGTAAAGTCACTTTGAGAATAAATTGGTGGATTCTTCAGGCAGATTCCTGTCTGCCTGAAGAATGACACAAACTTAACGATTCTGAATGCCTATTTCTTTTCAGTTTTTTTGCTTGAAGTCGAAGACTTGCACTCTTTAGCTTGGGCGGTCTTTTTAGTGCCCTTTGCCTCTTCCTGTTTCTTTTCAGTTTTCTTGTTCATAATTCAAAAGTTTTAGTTAATAATTTAGGTTTATTCAGAAACACTCTAGTGTTCTTAATTGGTTTACTAGAATCTGTTTCATTTTTTTGCATCAGCAGCTATTGTATGCATTTTGCCTTTAAGGTCATCTGCCTTTTCAGCTAGGTCGAAAGTTTTGTCTGCAACTTTATCGGCTACGGCAGCACCCGTATCCAATACTTTTTCCTTTGCAGTATCTAACATTTCTTCGACTTGCCCACTTATTTTATGAAAGGCATCACATACTTTTTTCTTTAGTTTTTTGGCTTTAGAAGTTCGTGAAAAACGATAGACGAGGGCGCCAATGACCGATCCTATACCAAGACCGAGCCATAAATCAGAAGTTCTATTTTCCATAATTAAGTTGGTTTTAGATAGTTAAAAATAGAGTTTGGTAATAAGTAAGAAACTGTATGTAAGTTAAGTTCTTAAAGTCACATACTTATTAGTGGGTTTATATGTAAATATATAGATATATAATTAGTATTTTATAAAGGAAAAATATTTTGCTTGTTGAATGGAAAAATATTTATTCATATCGCTAGAATATTCATCTTTATAGTCAGCTTGTTTGCTGTCTCATACTTGATAAACAATAAATTATTGTTCCTATGATAGAACTGACTATTAATCTGATCCATAAATTTGAACTTATACTTTTCATGGCTGTAGATTTTATTGATGAAACAATGTTTAAAACTTATTTTTTTTAGAAAAATATGTAGGTTTACTCTATTACACTTCCCCGATTTATTATATTACTTTTGTTATATCATCCGAAATGTACTTAAGCTCCTACTGTATGAAAAAAACACGGGATTAAAAAAAATAGTTCGAAGTTTGAAAATGGAATTAACATCATTTTTTATTTTATGGAAAATTGAAAAAGAGGCTTATGGATTTTAAATGCATAGCCGAAGGAATAAATATATGATTGAAATTGTCCTAATAATAAGATGATTCCTGTTCGTGTATATTTATGATCTGATGCTGGAAAATCGTACAAAAAATGACTAATATAATTTAGAAAGAACACTTATCTATTTCCGATGTTTTTGTTGGGGAGTATTTGGGGTATTATGCGGTATTTCCGATAGATGAGATAGTTGTGTTTTTTATGTTTCTGTTTTTAACATATAATTATTAATTTATTCAGTTGCTGTTTAAATAATATTTTCATATTTTTGCAAATATATTTTTGAGTGTTTTGTGAAAGGAATGAAGATAATTGTAAAAAATAGAAAACTTTTAGTGTTTATAGTTCTTCTCATTAGTAGTGCTGTGAGCAAGGGGCAAATTTATAAGTACATAGGGTTGGAAGACGGTTTGAACAACCAGAAAATCTACCATATTCAAAAAGACCGACGCGGATATATGTGGTTTTTGACTCAGGAGGGGGTAGATCGTTATGACGGTAAACACATCAAGCATTATACTTTCTCGGATGACAGTATGAAGCTGGACTCACGGATAGCTTTGAACTGGCTTTATATGGATCAGGAAGATGTATTATGGGTAATCGGGCAGAAAGGACGTATTTTCAGGTATGATTCACAACATGATAAATTTGAATTGGCTTATGTACACCCTGAATTGATCCGAAATAAGTTTCAAGCATTTCTTGATTATGGTTATCTGGACAAGAATGATCATATTTGGCTATGTTACAAAGATACAATTACCTGGTATAATATTCGTACTGGAACAACACAACATATGCCAAAGCCTGTCGATGGTGCAATATCTACTATTGAGCAGGCTGATGGCGGTCATTTTTTTATCGGTACGGGAAGCGGTTTGTTTTGTGTCGGGATAGAAAAGGGAGAACTGAAACAAATTCCTGATGAAGTAGTAAAAAGCATCGTTACACCTGTTCACGAACTGTATTACCATACTGTGTCAAAGCAATTATTTGTGGGTAGTTATAAAGAAGGGATACTTATATATGATATTGGTAAAACCCAAAAAATCACTCCTTGTTATGCACCAAACAATGTGGAAGTTAATCAGATTGTTGCTCTGAACGCTGATGAGTTGTTGATAGCTACGGGTGGAAAAGGAGTATATAAGCTGAATGTAAATACTTGTAAGAGTGAACCTTATATAACGGCTGACTATAGCAGTTATAATGGAATGAACGGAAACAATATCAATGATATCTATGTGGATGAGGAGGAGCGTATTTGGCTTGCCAATTATCCTACTGGTATTACCATTCGTAACAATCGTTATGGAAGATATGATTTGATAAAGCATTCTCTTGGCAATAACCGGTCGTTAGTGAATGATCAGGTGCATGATGTGATAGAAGATAGTGACGGTGACCTTTGGTTTGCAACTAGTAATGGAATTAGTTTTTATCAGACCGATACAAGAGAATGGTGTTCTTTTTTTAGTTCTTTTGATCCGGTGCCGGATGATGAGAATCATATCTTCTTGGCGTTGTGTGAAGTCTCTCCTGGTGTGATATGGGCTGGTGGTTTTACGTCTGGAATTTATAAGATAGAAAAGAAGAAAGGGTTTAAAATAAGCTATCTTTCGCCTGCGGCCATTGCAGGAATACGTCCTGACCAATACATTTATGACATTAAAAAGGATTCGGGCGGTGATGTATGGTCCGGTGGATATTATCATTTGAAACGCATTAATCTTGAGACTAAAAATGTTCGTTTGTATCCGGGAGTAAGTTCCATCACCACCATTCTGGAGAAAAATGCCCGTCAAATGTGGATTGGTACAAGAATGGGACTCTATCAGCTTGACAAGCAATCCGGTGTTTACCGGTATATTGACTTGCCTGTTGAATCTCCTTATATATGTGCATTATACCAGAGAGAAGATGGTATCCTGTATATTGGTACTCGTGGAGCAGGTCTTCTTGTTTATGATATCAATAAAAAGAAGTTTATTCATCAGTACCGAACTGATAATTGTGCACTGATTTCTGATAATATTTATACGATTATTCCGCGTCAGGATGAAAATCTCCTGATGGGTACGGAAAATGGTATTACGATTTATTCACCTAAAGATCATTTTTTCCGTAACTGGACACGGGAGCAGGGACTGATGAGCGTAAATTTTAATGCCGGTTCTGCCACAACTTACAGTAACAGTACGCTTGTCTTTGGTGGCAATGATGGTGCTGTTAAGTTTCCGACAGACATAGAAATACCTGAGCCATATTATTCGCGTTTGTTATTACGGGATTTTATGATAGCTTATCATCCTGTCTATCCTGGTGATGACGGATCTCCCTTGAAGAAGGATATTAACGAGACTGATTGTCTGGAATTGGCCTACGGTCAAAATACTTTTTCGCTTGATGTGGCTTCCATAAATTATGATTATCCTTCTAATATTCTTTATTCATGGAAAATCGACGGTTATCATAAAGAGTGGACCCGTCCGAGTCAAGATAATCGGATTGTTGTTAGAAATCTGCCTCCTGGCAGTTATACGTTACAAATTCGTACTGTATCTAATGAGGAGAAGTATAAAACTTATGAAACAAGGAGTATTCAGATCATTATTACCCCTCCGGTGTGGGCCAGTATGTGGGCAATGGTGGGGTATGCAATTCTGGTGGTCTTGATTATGATTATCATATTCCGTGTTATCATGTTGCATAAACAAAAGAAGATTTCTGATGAGAAGACACGTTTTTTTATTAATACTGCTCATGATATACGTACGCCGCTGACATTGATAAAAGCACCGCTGGAAGAAGTTGTTGAAAACCATATGGTGGCAGAGAAGGCATTACCCCATATGAATATGGCCCTAAAGAATGTGAATACATTGCTTCAGCTGACAACCAACTTGATAAACTTTGAACGGATCGACGTATATTCGTCTACTCTTTATGTTTCTGAGTATGAATTGAATTCTTATATGAATGATGTTTGTGCTACTTTCCGCAAATATGCTGAGATGAAGCGTGTCAGATTTGTTTATGAGAGTAATTTTGATTATTTGAATGTGTGGTTTGATAGTGACAAAATGGGGTCTATCTTGAAGAATATTTTGTCAAATGCGTTGAAGTACACGCCAGAGAATGGTAGCGTGTGTATTTGTGCTTGCGAGGAAGGGAATACTTGGAGTATTGAGGTAAAGGATACAGGAATTGGTATTCCTTCATCTGAACAGAAGAAATTATTCAGAAATTGTTTCCGGGGTAGTAATGTAGTCAATTTGAAAGTGACCGGAAGTGGGATTGGATTGATGCTGGTATATAAACTGGTTAAGTTGCATAAAGGAAAGATCCATATTCAAAGTGTTGAACATCAGGGAACATGCGTGCAAATTACTTTCCCGAAGGGAAATACCCATTTGCATAAAGCAAAGTTTATCTCTCCAAAAACGCCGAATGAACGTATGGATGCTGTTGTACTGGGGGGAACTTCTGACTTGCCGGTCTTGGAGGCACCTCAGATAAAAACCTCTTTACAGCGTATTCTGGTAGTGGAAGATAATGATGATTTGCGTAATTATCTTGTGGATATGCTTATGGCAGGGTATAATATCCAGTCCTGTTCCAATGGCAAAGATGCGCTTGTCATTATAAAGGAGTTTAATCCAGATCTTGTTATATCCGATATAATGATGCCTGAGATGAGTGGAGACGAACTGTGCTCAGCTATCAAAACGAGTGTGGAAATGTCTCACATTCCAGTCATATTGCTGACTGCGTTAGGGGATGAGAAAAATATACTCGGAGGACTGGAAATCGGAGCAGATGCCTATATAACCAAGCCATTCAGTGTGGGTATACTAAAGGTTACTATTAAAAACATATTGGCAAATCGTGAATTGCTCCGTCAGGTCTATAATAGTATCGAAAATAAAGAAAAGCATTTACCTGTCAATTGTACTAATACTTTGGACTGGAAATTCATAGCTTCAGTCAAGGAATGTATAGAGAAGAATATGGGAGATTTGGACTTTGGGGTAGATGTACTCAGTAATCAGCATCATATGAGTCGAACAAGTTTCTATAATAAACTGAAAGCACTGACCGATCAGGCCCCTGCTGACTATATCAGATTAATCCGCCTGAAACGTGCAGCACAATTATTAAAGCAGAAAGAATATACAATAACGGAGATTGCTGAAATTGTCGGGTTTTCGGATGCGAAGTATTTCAGGGAGGTATTTAAGAAGTATTATAATGTCAGTCCAAGTAAGTTTGTGAATTCGGATCAGGAATAGAGTAGGCGAGATATCGTTTTATACCATTGTTGTTTCTTATAAACTTTTGGAGAGGATTATAGGACGCTAAATTTGAAAAGAAGAAGATGTCAAAAGCAAGATAAATGTATCATCCTGCTTTTGACATCTTCTTTTTTAAATAGATTATTTATAATAACTTGTTGGAGCCGAGTATGATCAGCATTGTATATCCCAAGATAAGTCCTATAATTCCCATAATAATACCTACCTTTTCCATATCTTTTTGCTGAATCATTCCTGTGGCATGTGCCAGGGCATTAGGTGGTGTACTAATTGGTAATATCATTGCCAGCGATGATCCGATGGCGACTCCAATTAATAAAGTCTCTACACCTCCCAACGATGACAGGTTTTCACGCATGCTGATTCCGGCAATGGCGAGAATAGGGACGAGTAATGCTGCAGTGGCTGTGTGTGAAATAAAGTTGGCCATAGCATAGCAAATCAGTCCGGAACCGACAATCATCAGTACAGGGGGCCATGTGCTGAATGGGATGGCTTCAATCATATGCTTTGCCAGTCCGGTCTCTTGCAAGGCTACGCCCAATGCGAAGCCGCCGGCTACCATCCAGAGTACACTCCAGCTGATCTCTTCCAGGTCACGTTTGGTAATAACGCCTGTTATACAAAAAACAGCTACCGGAATCATTGCCACTACATTGGAGTTTACTCCTGTAAATTTGTCGAACATCCACAATAGAACCGTTATAGCAAAGGTGATATAAACCACAATGGAGCGCCAGTCTTTCTTTGCTTCACCTTCAATTTGCAGTTCGATGCTCTTTTGTTTGAATGGAAACAGTCGTAAGAGGATAAACCAGGCTATAAACAGTACAATAATAGTGTAAGGCAACATAAAGCTCATCCATTCTCCAAAACCGATATTCAGATTTAATCCTTCCGGATCATTCAAATACTTTAAAGCAATGGCGTTAGGTGGTGTACCGATAGGAGTTCCCATACCACCTACATTGGCAGCAACGGGAATGGCCATAGCCAATCCGATTTTCCCTTTTCCATCTGCCGGGAGTGCTTTTAATACGGGAGTAAGGAAGGTAAGCATCATGGCCGCCGTAGCCGTATTACTAAGAAACATGGAAAAGACAGCTGTAACGAGGATGAATCCCAATAGCACATATCGTGATTGTGTTCCGAAAGGTCTCAGCATAACTCGTGCCAACAACACATCCAGTCCACTTTTGGTTGCTGCGATGGCAAGAATAAATCCACCTATAAACAGCATGATGATAGGATCGGCAAAGCAATGCAGAATAGACTTATATTTGACTGTCTGTCCCAATTCCTCCGCAGGAGTATTTTGGGTTAAGAACCATAAACTACTGTCGGAAACGGTAAGTAATAATAATACGACAATAAGAACGGAAGTGGTCCATGCCGGGACAGCTTCGAACACCCACATGAGTGTGGCGAAAATGAAAATGGAAATAAGTCTTTG
>OHKZ01001097.1_pt1 | contig 9139 bp, 6 predicted proteins | sample 1569011 | NCBI WGS metagenome assembly OHKZ01 (sample SAMEA3879564, study PRJEB24766) | human gut metagenome | biome: human-associated habitat; feature: feces | place: USA | collected 1985/1987
AGGAATTACAGAACCACGAGAACACATCACATTGCCATAACGCGTACAGCAAATCTTGGTCTTACCAGAGTAGCGGCTCTTAGCTACTGCAATCTTCTCCTCAACAGCTTTCGTGATACCCATAGCATTGATAGGATAGGCAGCCTTATCCGTAGATAGACATATCACAGCACCAACGCCAGCCTCGATAGCAGCCGTCAAAACGTTATCTGTACCGATTACATTGGTTTTCACTGCTTCCATGGGGAAGAACTCACAACTTGGAACCTGCTTCAAAGCCGCAGCGTGAAAGATATAGTCAACTCCAGGCATTGCGTTCTTACATGACTGCAAATTACGTACATCGCCAATAAAGAACTTGATTTTGTGTGCCACATCAGGATACTTTACCTGATATTCGTGACGCATATCATCCTGCTTCTTCTCATCTCGTGAAAAAATACGGATTTCTCCGATGTCGGTACGAAGGAAACGATTCAAAACTGCATTGCCGAAGGAACCTGTTCCACCAGTAATCATAAGGGTTTTACCTGCAAAAATACTCATAATGATTTTATCTTTTTATTTTTATATAATCAACCTATGGATGGTATTTGAATGTGCCATAATACTTAGCATACCACCCTGCAAACTTCCTCAATCCCTCACGTAATGATGTTGACGGTTTAAATCCAAAATCTTGCTGCAAAGGAGTAGTATCAGCATATGTCACAGGCACATCTCCAGGTTGCATCGGTACTAGTTCTTTGTAGGATTCAAAGTCATAGTAGTTGGGAAGTACACCTGCACGGATAAGTTCATCCTGAAGGATAGTAACGAAATCAAGAAGATTTTCAGGTGAGTTATTCCCAATGTTATATACCTTATACGGTGGCACCGGAAGTCCATCCTCACCATTCCGTTTCTCCGGTGCATGCTGCATAATACGAACTATGCCTTCTACAATATCGTCTATATAAGTAAAGTCGCGCTTACAATTGCCGTAATTATAAATTTGTATGGTCTCACCCTTTAATAGCTTGTTGGTAAAGCTAAAATAAGCCATATCAGGACGACCGCAGGGACCGTAAACGGTGAAGAATCGCAGACCTGTGCTTGGTATGTTATAGAGCTTGCTATAAGCATGAGCCATTAACTCATTGCTCTTTTTAGTAGCAGCGTAAAGTGATACTGGATTATCTACCTTATCATCGGTACTATAAGGCACTTTCTTATTGCTTCCATATACACTACTGGAAGAAGCATATACTAAGTGCTCCACACCATTATGACGACAAGCTTCTAAAATGTTATAAAATCCAATAAGGTTACTTTCAATATAGGCATCAGGATTAGTGATGCTATAACGCACTCCAGCTTGGGCAGCAAGATTCACGACTACCTGCGGGTGGTGGTCAGTAAAGATAGACTCAACGATTTCCTTTTTAGCAATATTGTCTTTAATGAAAACAAATCTGTCACCGTAAGCAGACAATTCTTGTAAGCGTTCATACTTTAAACGTACATCATAGTATTCGGTAATACTATCAATACCGATGACTTTCACACTATCAAACTCATTCAGCAAACGTTTTACCAAATTGGCTCCGATAAAACCGGCTGCACCCGTCACCAAAACCACTTTGTTCTCTAAACTAACATTGTATGTTACCATAAAGTTAATCTCTTTGGAAAATGTCACGAGTATATACCTTCTCTTTCACATCATCCAGACAAGCATCGTAACGGTTGGCAATTATGGCCTGACTTATTTCCTTGAATTTGATTAAGTTATTGACCACTTGGCTACCAAAGAATGTTTCACCATCTTGCATAGCAGGCTCGAAAATCACAATACTAGCACCCTTCGCCTTGATACGCTTCATAATCCCTTGAATGGCACTTTGACGAAAATTATCTGAATTGGATTTCATGGTCAAACGATATACACCAATGGTTATTTTTTGCTCTTTCTGGGCATCCCATGAGCAGGAAGCGGTGTAATAACCCGCTTTACGCAACACTTGATCTGCTATGAAATCTTTTCTTGTACGGTTACTTTCGACAATAGCAGTCATCATGTTCTGAGGTACATCCTGATAGTTAGCCAAGAGTTGTTTCGTGTCTTTAGGCAGACAATAACCACCATAACCAAAGGATGGATTATTATAGTGTATGCCAATACGAGGGTCCAAACCAACACCCTGTATGATTGACTGAGAATCCAGACCTTTCATCTCCGCATAAGTATCAAGTTCATTAAAATAACTGACACGCAATGCAAGATAGGTATTAGCAAACAGCTTAACAGCCTCTGCCTCCTTGATACCCATAAAAAGTGTAGGAACATCTTCCTTGATTGCACCTTCCTGAAGGAGTCCTGCAAAGATTTCTGCTTTTTCACGAGTTTTTTCATCGCAGCTTACGATGATTCGGCTCGGATACAGGTTGTCGTACAGTGCTTTTGATTCGCGGAGAAATTCCGGGCTGAAGATGATCTTGTCAGTGTTGTATTTCTTTCTGACGGATTCGGTATAGCCTACCGGAATCGTGCTCTTGATGATCATGATTGCTTCTGGATTCACACTCATTACCAATTCAATGACTGCTTCAACTGCTGATGTATCAAAGAAATTCTTTTTACTGTCATAATTTGTCGGTGCTGCAATGATGACAAACTCTGCATCTTTGTAAGCACTTGCTCCATCAGTGGTAGCCACAAGATTTAATTCTTTTTCTGCCAGATATTTTTCAATGTAGTCATCCTGAATCGGGCTTTTTTTGTTATTGATCATTTCAACTTTTTCAGGAATGATATCTACTGCTGTTACCTGATTTTTCTGAGCCAGTAAAACTGCCAGAGACAGACCAACATATCCGGTTCCTGCAATTGCTATTTTTCTGTTCATCACTTATCTCCATCTTTCGATTTAATAACTTTTTTACACACTAATAGCCCGCTTCACTCCTCGAGTTCGGCAGGCTAATGCAAATTTATCTTCTTTTCTGTTCTGTCTTTTTCTTTTTCATTTTCATCTTCCATTCAGAACCCAAACCAGCTTTCCTTCAGTTATGCAGTTCGGTCAAAAATAAATCTGTATCAATGTTCTCTTTCTTACATAATTCTCTTCTTATATAACTTCGAGTACTCTCGCGGCTTTTGTAAAAGTCACGGTCTTTGCGGGATCCTCGTGGACTCCGGCGGGCGGTACTCAGCCCGAAAGCCGCACCATATAGATGCAGCCCTCTTTGTAGTTACCTACTTCTATTCGTGATGCGATGATCGCTCATCACATGAAAACAACGACTCTATCGTTGACTTTTCCATTATTTGTTTTTCTGATTTTCCTTAAAGCTATCCAGGCATTTCTGTCCAAGGTTCTGTGCCATATTCAGATATCTGCTTCCGCGATGGCCGTTTTCGCATTGGAAATCCGCACCTTTCCGGCGGATTTTGGCTCCGCACTGGCTGCACACAGAATTGATATTATGCTGTTGAACCTCCAGAACGACGATGCCTTCCTGCCATGCCTTGTATTTCAGTTTTTCTCGGATGGACGGAACCAGACGAAGTGGGGAATTTTTTCCGACGCTTGCCAGAATGATATTTCCATAGTCTTTGTTGTATTCCGGCAGGACCAGAATGCTGGCATTCTGAATTTTGCAATAATTAATGATCTGTCTGCTGATCTGATGTGCATAATGCTCATGCAGATTTTTCAGTTTTTTCCAGTATCGGTAATTTGCTTTGGCATTGCCGCCGCCACCCTGAACGTCCTCGGATCGTTTGATCCTGTCATAGATCTGACGGCTGGCATTCGCGTATTCTCTGCCCCCTTTTATATAGAAGGAACTCTCTCGTTTTCCGGAAGAATCGAGAATACAGCATACTGTACATGCATCCTGACCGGTAAAAACCGCGGAACATATTTTGCTTTCTGCTGTAATACGTTCACGGGCGCCACGTCCGTCTGCCACAGGTATTTTCCACGGGATATGAAGTTCTGCGCGGTCTTTCTTCAAAACCAGTGCCGGGGACATCATCTGTCCTTCTTCCGGAACGGTGTTGCCGCGAAGACGAAGTCTGCACCATTGCCAGCCTTCTCCATCCCAGAGCTTCAGAGAAATCGTATTTTGCTGAAAGTCACGATACATTCCTTTGTAGAATGTCACTGATTCGGTAAAAGCCTCGGTGGGCTGTTCCTGCTCCTCCCTTGCCAGATAGCTTTTGGCTGCTGCCGTGGCAGTATTGATGGCTGCCCTTCGAAAATAAAGAGGAACCTTTTTCCACGGAATGGGATTTGGTACCGGCTGTTTGTCGCGTCCGACGATGGTCAGCTTCTCCAAAATGCGGAGGGCTTCCTGTGTGCCGGGCTGCTCATCCGGAAAGGTTTCCAGATACAGCTGGTAATAAAAAAGCAGGATTTCGTTGTAGAGATCCTGGGTCTGGTGGAACCACTCTGTGTGTCGAAACAGGATATTGTATCTCCTGACTGTGATCGCATAGTACGGCATTTTTTCCATCAAATAGCACCTCTGACTCGAAAAATCGGATATTATATGACTTTCTTTTACTGATTATAGGATATTAATTATCTTATGTCAATCGTTATAACATATCAAATATCCTGTTAAAACACATTCTGGGATATGTAATATCTATAAATTTCCTATCCCAAAGAAATGGAAGATTTCATAACAGCAAAAAAATAATTCTATACGCAAAGAAAGCCCCAGGGCTCACTGTACGAGCTCTGAAGCTTTCTTTTACTTTCTGTATTTATCTTTTGTTCTATTCTTTCCAGTATTTATCGATGTGACTCTGGGCTTCTGCTTCTGTAAGATTGAACTTTTCGATCAGCTTTTTCTTCAGCGATTCCTTAGATCCCCCAAATTCTTGTGCCGTTTCACAAATACCCTTTATCTCACCGATTTTCTCGCCAAGTTCTTTGCCTTTCTGCAGTGCTTTATCTGTCTGCAATTCCAACACTTTTCCACCCACAATATCACCTATTCCTTTCTTCACCGATTCTTCTTTTTTGAATATGTAGTCGGAAATTTCTTTTATAAGCTCAAGCAGTCTGCCATATATCGCTCCCTGATCATAAAGTATCTTGTCCAGGTGTTGCAGTATAGATTCATACTCTTCCAATAGTTTATGCAGTTCTGTTTCACTTTTATTAATTTTCTTTTTATCTTTTTCATATCTCATGATATAAAAAGGTAACAGAAACAGTAGCTTCTTCTGAAAGATTTCATCTTTCGTATACTTCTGCACACATAAAACCGGAACCTGATACCGCACAATTTTTCCGTCCGGCATGATCAGTTCCATTCTGAGGCTCTTTTTTCTTGTACCACGAAGATATATCACCGCTGAGTGTGGAAATCTCATTCTGAAAATTCCATTTTCTTTTTTCACGTTTTCAATGCTGATTGCAAAATCATACTCCACCATTCGGATCACCATTTTCGAGTCACCTGTACTCTGGCATTCGAAATGATAACCTTTTTTTCCAATTCTGAAGTATGAATCAGTAATTTTTTCACCATTCAGCGTCTGGTGTTCATTTCGTAGCTGTTCCAACGGAACATCAAGTGGATAATTTGTTCCAAATATCTCATTGAGCACTGGCACAATCAGCTCCGGCATCTTCTCAAACATTGTCCGAAATACATTATCAAATGTTGTGTTGTTTTTCGCCATGAGGCTTTTCCCTTTCTGTCTTTATATTTTGCTATCTTACGTACTTTGGGAAATTTCCTCGTATGGTATTTATTCTTTTATTTTTTTAATAAAGCATTCATCTTCTGTAAATGAAAGTAACCCTACAAATATTTCATCCAGCATATTTTTCAGGCTTAAGGTTTCCACCTGCCTCTCCCTTTTGTTCTATTTTAGCATATCCATATATAGAACTCTATGCATTATTACAAATTCTCTTCTACTTCTCCTACTGCAGGAAGATACTCCACAGACAGATCGTCGGCAATGACAGCAGCGTGGAAAAGATAACCATCTTCGTTGCAAACGGAGAATCGACCTGATATTTCTCTGCGAGGATACTGGTTGTCGCACCCGCCGGCATCGCTGCCAGAAGCACACAAAGACCAAGGACTGTTTTATTCAATGGCAGGAAACTGCATACAATATAAACAACCGCCGGAATAACGAACAGTCTGTGTACAGTATATTTTACAACTGTCCAGTCCCAGAAATCTTTGAGATCGATGTCAGCCAGGATCATACCAATGACCATCATGGACATAGCAGTGTTGCAGTTTCCAACTGCCGTTACTGCACCGTCAAGTCCAAGTGGCAGTGGAAGTCCCGTAACCATCAGAATAATTCCAAGAACACATGCCAGGACACATGGATGTGTCACAACCTTTTTCAAAGTCTGTTTTTTATCATTGGTTCCGGAGAAGACCGCCAGTCCGGAGGACCACATCATGATTCGCTGTGGAATCAGATAAACGCTGGCAAGCACCAGTCCTTCTGTCCCGTAGATTCCTTCCGCGATCGGGTTTCCAAGGAAGCCCGCATTGGAGCAGATTGTCCCATATTGCAGACATTTATATCGTCCCTCCGGTTCTTTGCGGAACATCACTTTTCCATAAATAACACAGAATACCTGGATGCCTATAGATATAAGAAGGATTTCCAGATATTTCATAAAATTTCCATCTGCCGCACTCTGCGTAAATGCATGAAGAATGTTACACGGCAGGATCAGATAAATAACAAGGTCATTGATGTTTTTTTGCCCCTGCGGTCCGATGATATGTATTTTTTTTATTAAAAATCCTACAGCTACAAGTAGAAAGATCGTGAGCTGTAATGTAAGAAGTGTTTTCATAATATTCTACTTTCCGCGTGTTTCCTTCCTTTGAAACACCTGCTTCCTTTCTTCTTAATTCATTTTCATCCTCATCATCTCAAATCATACTTTAGTGTAGCACATTGCCGAAATCCCCGCAAGAAGGCCAGCTGTACAGAGTTGTATAAAATAATCTGCGAACGATTCCGTTTATATTTAATACATTACTCCACCCATCCGTTTCAAAAGAGATCACCCTCCAGCAGCGAAATCCATGGACGAATCAGAAGATCCGGCATCTGGAGATTTGACGGAAGGAGATACCTGACCATCCAAATGAGGTCGGATATCTCCTTTTTATACAATCTTCTTATTGACGTTCTTCTTATTTATATGCTACAATCTGTGTCTGTAAACAACGATTCTGTTCTTTCATGTTTACAACAATTTTAATTTCCAAAACATAGTGTGGACTTTTCTGGTCCGACCATTTTTCGCCACACAATTACCCATTGCGGTAGTTGTGCGGCGTTTTTTTATGCCTGCTCCGCCGATACAGATTTTCAGAAATACCGGCACTTGCAGATATTTTTATTTGAAAGGAGTTTTCTATGAACGATACATTTATGAAAGAAAAACCGGTATTTCCGCTGATCATGTCCATGGCCCTGCCAATGGTCATTTCGATGCTCGTAAATTCTCTGTACAATATCGTGGACAGTTTCTTTGTCGCACAGATCAGTGAAAATGCCATGACCGCGCTGTCGCTTGTTTTTCCTGTCCAAAACTTCGCCAATGCGATTGCGATTGGTTTTGGAATTGGTATCAGTTCACAGATTGCCATCTGTCTTGGTGCCGGAAACAGAGAGACTGCCAGCAAAGCAGCCACACACGGGCTTGCATTGTCCGGTCTGCATGGTGTAATTCTGACAATCGGTTGTATCCTTGTGATGCCTGGATTTCTGGCACTTTTTACTGGTGATGCAGATGTCATTGACCTTGGAATCCGTTATTCTACAATTGTTTTTCTGTTTGCAACGATAAATACGCTTAACCTTGCTTACGAAAAGATCTTCCAGGGCGTTGGCAAGATGAAGGTTACGATGATCGGTCTGATGATTGGCTGTGTTTCCAATATCATTCTTGATCCGCTGCTGATCTTTGGCCTTGGTCCGTTCCCGGCACTGGGTATTGAAGGCGCTGCACTGGCAACCGGACTTGGTCAGGTATTCAATCTTGTTTTCTATCTGATCATTTACAAAATGCAGCCAATCCAGGTAAAACTCAGCCGCAGACATCTCCATCCGGACATGGCTCTGGCAGCAAGATTATACTCTGTCGGTATCCCGGGAGCACTGAATCTTGCACTTCCTTCTGTCCTGGTTTCTGCACTGAATGGACTTCTGGCAGCCTATTCCCAGAGTTATGTGGTGATTCTGGGAATTTACTACAAACTGCAGACTTTCCTGTATCTTCCGGCAAGCGGGATTGTACAGGGCATGCGCCCGGTCATCGGATACAACTATGGTGCCGGTGAACATAAACGTGTAAGAAAAATCTTCTTCGTCACACTTGGCATGAGTGGTGTGATCATGTTGATCGGAACAATCATCTGCCTGACAATTCCGGGACAGCTGATCGGCATGTTTACCACAAATCCTCAGACAATTGCCGCAGGCAAAACAGCACTCCGAATCATCTGTGCAGGTTTCCTGATCTCTTCTGTATCCGTCACAGCATGTGGTGCACTGGAGGGACTTGGCAGAGGAACTGCCTCATTGATCGTCTCTCTCTGCAGGTACCTGGTCATTATCCTTCCGGCAGCATTTGTCCTGAGTCATTTCTTCGGAGCCGTTGGTGTATGGAACGCTTTCTGGATTGCGGAAGCGCTGACCGCCGGGGTATCCTTGCTTATCAGCAAGAGGGTTATCGGGGTATAATTCCCTGATATCCCTCTTTTTTTATATTTTCCCTTGACATATACCCTCATGGGGTATATATTACAAGTATAGTGAATATACCCCTGTAGGGTATGCAATTCAGGAATGCCATCGGCATTCTTGCTGCGAGGTGGAGTCATCTCACATCTGATATAATAAATCTCGAACGAAAGGAAGTTTGCTTATGGATCATAATAACTTTAATGCCAGTTCCTCTACAAAGACAGAAGAAATTATAAAGGAACAAGCAGCTACTCAGGAAAAATCTTGTTGTAGCAATGATAATGCCACCCCATCCGCTCCTGCCTGCTGCTGTACCAGGCACACCGACCGTTCAGAAGCTGACCGCAAGAAACTCATTAATCGTCTGAAACGTATCGAAGGGCAGATCCGGGGAAT
>OHKZ01001099.1_pt1 | contig 9130 bp, 8 predicted proteins | sample 1569011 | NCBI WGS metagenome assembly OHKZ01 (sample SAMEA3879564, study PRJEB24766) | human gut metagenome | biome: human-associated habitat; feature: feces | place: USA | collected 1985/1987
AAGACAGGAAAGAACTTTGCAGCCGGAATGAGTGGCGGTGTTGCCTATGTTCTTGATGAGGATAATGATCTGTATTTAAGCCTTAACAAAGAAATGGTTTCTTCCGAACCAGTTGTTTCTAAATATGATGTTATGGAAATTAAGGATATGATTACCGCCCATGTGGCATATACAAACTCTGAAAAAGGTAAAGAAATTTTAAATGATTTTAGCAAATATTTACCGAAGTTTAAGAAAATCATTCCACACGATTACAAGAAGATGCTTCAGAAGATTTCCGAAATGGAAGGAAAAGGTCTTAGCGCAGAACAGGCACAGATTGAAGCATTTTATGCGAATACAAGAAATTAAGGAGGGGACGCAAAATGGGAAAACCAACAGGATTTATGGAATATGACAGAGAGAATGCAGCAGCGGTTGCTCCAAAGGAGCGTATCAAGAACTTTAACGAGTTCCATACCCCTCTCTCAAAAGAGAAACAAAGAGTACAGGCAGCACGTTGTATGAACTGCGGCGTGCCGTTCTGCCAGAACGGCAGCCTGCTCGCAGGCATGACATCCGGATGTCCGCTTCACAATCTGGTGCCGGAGACCAATGATCTGATCTATCGCGGGAACTGGAAACAGGCATATGAGCGTCTCGAAAAGACACATTGTTTTCCGGAATTTACCGGAAGAGTCTGCCCGGCGCTCTGTGAGGCGGCATGTACCTGTGCCTTGAACGGAGATCCGGTGGCAATTAAGGACAACGAGAAAATGATCATTGAACATGCATTCCAGAACGGATGGGTGACAGCACAGCCGCCGAAGGTGCGTACCGGAAAGACGGTGGCAGTGATCGGAAGCGGACCGGCAGGTCTTGCTGCGGCATTACTGCTCAACCGAAGAGGGCATCAGGTGACTGTATTTGAGCGAAGCGACAGAATCGGAGGACTTCTGTGCTATGGAATTCCGAATATGAAACTGGAAAAAGACATTGTAGAGAGAAGAGTCCGGCTGATGAAAGAAGAAGGCGTTCTTTTTAAAACCGGAGTGAATGTAGGAAAAGATGTGACTGCAGCAGAGCTTCAAAAACAGTTCGACCGGGTGATCTTAGCCTGCGGAGCATCGAATCCGAGAGATATCGAGGTGCCGGGAAGAGACAGTAAAAATATTTATTTTGCTGTGGATTTCCTGTCTTCGGTAACAAAGAGTCTCCTGGATCAGGATCTGAAAGAGGGCACTTTTATCCCGGCAAAAGGGAAACATGTGCTGGTGATTGGAGGCGGTGATACAGGAAATGACTGCGTGGGGACCGCGATCCGACTGGGGGCCAAATCGGTTACACAGCTGGAGATGATGCCCAAGCCTTCCAAAGAGAGAACAAAGTCCAATCCATGGCCGCAGTGGCCGCGCACGGAGAAGACGGACTATGGTCAGGAAGAGGCCATTGCAGTCTTTGGAAAAGATCCGAGAATGTATCAGACAACGGTAAAGGAATTCCAGAAGGACAAAAACGGAAATGTCAAAAAAGCAGTTCTGGTCAGCCTGGAGCCTCAAAAAGATAAAAAGACAGGCAGAATGCAGATGGTTCCCGTTCCGGGCAGTGAAAAAGTGGTGGATGCTAATCTGGTACTGATCGCCGCAGGGTTTACGGGCAGCCAGAAATATGTAACAGATGCATTTGGGGTATCTGTAGATGCAAGAACAAATGTAGCGACAAAAGAAGAAACGTATGAGACCAATGTACCGGGGGTATTTGCAGCAGGAGATGTGCGCAGAGGTCAGTCGCTGGTCGTATGGGCGATCCAGGAAGGAAAACAGGCTGCAAAAGCAGTCGATTATTCTTTGATGGGGTATACAAATCTGTAAGAGAGAAATATAATAGGATCATAGTGTAAGACAAGGAGAGGATGTTATGGAGAAGTATAGAAAAACAGAAATTCTGCAGATCGTGGAGGAAGAAGGCGTTGAGTTTATCCGTCTGCAGTTTACGGATATGTTCGGAACCTTGAAAAATGTCGCAGTTCCGGTCAGCTGCCTGGAAAAAGCAATGGATGACCGCTGCACGATCGACCTGGCTTCTTTGAACGGATTTGCAAAAGAAGAGGAGACAGAGTTGTATCTCAAGCCGGATTTTTCTACGTTTACCATACTGCCATGGCGTCCTCAGAATGGAAAAGTTGCCCGTTTTCTGTGTGATGTATGCACAGAGGATGGCAGCGAATACGAACTGAGCCCGCGGCTGATCCTGAAACGGGCACTGGAAAAAGCAGAAAAACAGGGCTATACACTGGAAGTGAATCCGGAGTGTGAATTTTTCCTGTTCCATACAGATGACGATGGAATGCCGACTACCGTTTCGCACGAAAGAGCAGGGTATCTGGATACGTCGCCGATCGATCTGGGCGAGAATACAAGAAGGGACATTATTCTGACACTGGAGGAGATGGGATATCAGATTACATCTTCTCATCATGAGATTGCGCCGGCACAGCATGAGATCGACTTTGCGTTTGAAGATGCGCTTTCCACTGCAGATAAGGTGATGACATTTAAAATGGCAGTCCGTACGATTGCAAAGCGCTACGGTCTTCATGCCACATTTATGCCGAAACCACGGCAGGATGTAAATGGTTCCGGTCTGCATCTGCACATGCGGCTTCTTAAGAACGGCAGAAATGTGTTTACCGGTGAAAACGGTGAATTGAGCACAGACGGCGAAGCATTTCTGGCGGGAATTCTGGGACATGTTGTGGGGATGACAGCAGTGTTTAATCCATTGGTCAATTCTTATAAGCGTCTGGTTCCGGGATTTGAGGCACCTTCCGATGTGACCTGGTCCAGAACACAGAGAAATGCGCTGCTCCATGTCAGAAAACGCAGAGGAGAAGGCGTGGATCTGGAACTGAGAAGTCCGGATTGTGCGGCAAATCCATATCTGCTTCTGGCACTTTGTCTGGAAGCAGGACTGGATGGAATCAGGAAACAGCAGAAAGCGCCAAAGGAACTGACAGAAGATATCTGCAGACTGTCCGATGAGGAGAAAAAGCAACGAAAAATTCAGAGCCTTCCGGAAAATCTGGGAGTGGCACTGGATGCAATGGGGCAGGATCTGTTGGTGCGGGAAGTGCTTGGAGAATCCTATGTTGCGGAATATCAGAAAATGAAACGCCGAGAATGGAAAAACTATCTGGAACAGGTAACAAAGTGGGAACTGGAGCAGTATCTGTATCTGGTTTAAGAAAATCAATGGAGGCCGCAGATGGGAGTCATCGTTGTCGTATTACCAAAGCTTGAGAATGCGAAAAAAGTGAAGAAAATACTGCTTGAACACGGATTTCAGACGGTGTTTGCGTGTTCTTCTGCCTCTTCGGCTCTTCAGATGGTTGGTGAATATTCGTATGGTCTTGTCATCAGCGGGTACCGGATGCCGGATATGTATTATCTGGATCTGGTAGATTGCCTGCCGCGGGATTTTGAATCCATTCTGTTAGGATCCGAGGAGACGGTGGCACAAGTCGGTGCAGGGATTTTATCCCTGACCATGCCGATCAAAGCCTATGATCTGGTCAATACCGCAGATATGGTGCTTCGTCAGCTGGAGCGGCGGATCAAAAAGAAAACCCGGACACCCAAAAAACGGAGTGAGAAGGAACAGAATTATATCCGTAATGCAAAATTTCTGTTGATGGAGAGAAACTATCTGACAGAGGAGGAAGCTCACAAATATCTGCAGAAATGCAGTATGGATAATGGAACCAATATGGTGGAGACAGCACAGATGATCCTGACGCTGCTGTTTGATGAGACATAACTGGAAAATAGTGAGGAAAATAGAATGCCGAATTTAAATGAAAATTATTTGAAACTGCAGGAAAATTATCTTTTTTCGGAGATTGCACACCGTGTTGCTGCGTATACGAAGCAGCATCCGGAAAAAAATGTGATACGCCTGGGAATCGGAGATGTCACACGTCCTCTGTGTCAGTGTGCCGGAGAGGCACTTCTTGAAGGGGCAAAAGAGATGATGTCTGCGGATACGTTTAAAGGATATGGCCCGGAGCAAGGGTATGAAGATACCAGAAAAGCCATTGTGGACTATTACAAAAGAAGTGGTGTAGAGATCAATGCGTCTGCCGTATTTGTGTCAGACGGGGCAAAGAGTGATACAGGAAATATCACGGATCTGTTTGCACACGATAATGTGATTCTGATCCCGACACCGGTTTATCCTGTCTATGTGGACTCCAATGTTATGTGCGGAAATAAAGTGGAGTATATTGAGGGAAATGCAGACAATGACTTCCTTCCGATGCCGGACTGGGATCAGCATGCGGATATCATTTATATCTGTTCGCCAAACAATCCGACCGGCGCATGCTATAACAAAAGCCAGTTAAAAGAGTGGGTGGATTATGCGCGGAAGAATCAGGCAGTGATTCTTTTTGATGCGGCTTATGAGGCGTTTGTGTCTGATCCGGAACTTCCGAGAAGTATCTATGCCGTAGAAGGGGCAAAACAGTGCGCGATTGAGTTCTGTTCCCTTTCCAAAACAGCGGGATTTACCGGAACCAGATGTGGATATACGATCGTTCCGCAGGAACTGGTATTTACAGCGTCCACAGGAGAAGAGATGTCGCTCAATGCCATGTGGAACAGACGTCAGTGCACAAAATACAATGGTACTTCCTATATTGTACAGAAAGCGGCAGCGGCAGTGTTCAGTGAGGAAGGCATCCGTCAGTGTCAGGAGAATCTGGAATACTACAGGGAGAATGCGCGTGTCATTACAGATACACTTTCAGATCTTGGCATCCGGTTTTATGGAGGGGTACATTCCCCGTATGTCTGGTTTGAATGCCCGAAGGACATGGATTCCTGGACGTTTTTTGACTATCTGCTGCATGAGATCCAGGTAGTCGGAACGCCCGGAGCCGGATTTGGAGAGAATGGAAAACGCTATTTCCGTCTGACCTCATTTGGTACTTACGAGAATACAGTAGAGGCAATGAAACGCTTCCGGAATCTTCTGGAAACAAAATAAAAAACAGAAGTTCGTGTTCTCTGATCGGAAAAGTTTTCTTTCTTAAAAAAACATGAAGTTTATGACAGTAAGAGCCAAATATGGTATACTAATAGAGACTAAGTGAGAAGGGAGATTTTCCAAGTTGAGAGGAGAACACCAGATGGAAGACGCGATCAAGAATTATGAAGACGTGGACAGTTGGAAGACCGTCATTTTCTTATATAATGCAGCAATGAAAGAGGTAGGGACGAAGCTGGAAATCCTCAATGATGAGTTTCAGCACGTACATAAATATAATCCGATCGAGCATATCAAGACAAGGATCAAGACGCCGGAGAGTATCGTAAAAAAGCTCAAGCGATATGGCTATGAGACCTCGATCGAGAATATGCTCCGCTATATCAATGACATTGCAGGCGTACGGCTGATCTGTTCATTTACTTCCGATATTTACCGCCTGGCGGAGATGATCGGGAATCAAAGTGACTTAAAAGTGCTGGCAATTAAGGATTACATCAAAAAGCCGAAAGAGAGCGGATATAAGAGTTACCATATGCTGGTTTCCGTGCCGATCTTTCTGTCGGACAGTGTGGTAGATACCAAGGTAGAGATTCAGATCCGCACCATTGCGATGGATTTCTGGGCCAGTCTTGAGCACAAGATCTATTATAAGTTTGAAGGTGACGCACCGGATTATATCAGTCGTGAGCTGCAGGAGTGTGCGCAGATGGTGTCCGAGCTGGATGATAAGATGCTCTCTCTGAATGAGGCAATACAGGCATGTCTGGAAGTGGAGAATACGCCGGTACCTGTTGAGCTGGTAAAGGAGAATCAGGAACAGGAGAAGAAGCAGGAAGATATCGTAGAGCATATTTTGGGAAAAGAATCGTGATAGAAAAACAGCCGTGGCTGCCATGAAAAGTGGCAGCTACGGCTGTTTTTTTTGAGTCTGCTTTAAGATTTTTTCGTGCATTACGAACATAAGAACCAAGATGAAAAGCAGATATACCGGGAATAAGGCTGGGCTGATCGTATTTACGATCCATCCGAATACAGGCGGCATAAGGCAGGTTCCGATATAGGCAGACGCCATTTGTACGCCGATCATTGCCTGGGATCGATGTGCACCGAAATGCTCCGGTGTGGAGTGGATGATGCACGGATAAACCGGGGCGCATCCAAGTCCGATAAAAAGCAGTCCTAAAAGGGCAGTTACTTCTCCGATCGGTAATAGCAACAATATGATACCTGATAATATCACACATTGTCCCAGCCGTATCATCTGAGTGTCATTGAGTTTTAGGGTTAAAAATCCGCTGAGTGCCCTTCCTGCAGTGATTCCAATGAAAAACAGGCTGGCAAATCCGGCGGCAGTTTCAGAAGTCAGCCCCCAGTGTAAAACCAGATAGCTGCTGCCCCAAAGTCCGGTTGTCTGTTCCAGAGCACAGTAACAGAAAAACGTGATCATAATTTCTTTTGCACCTGAAATCCGAACAATCTGAGAGAGAGAAAGCGCCTGTTCGTGATATGACGCAGCAGTATGACTGCTTTTGGTAGGAACAGTTGGCTTTTTCCAAAGGGGTAGGCTGAACAGCAGTACGGCCGTCAGCAGGATCTGAAGAATGGAAATATAGCGGTATCCCATATTCCAGCTGTGTCCGTTTGATAATGCGTATCCCATAATATAGGGACCAAGGGAAGCTCCGACTCCCCACATACAATGCAGCCAGCTCATATGGCGGCTTGTATAATGAAGCGCAACATAATTGTTGAGTGCCGCATCTACGCATCCGGCACCGAGACCATAAGGAACGGCCCACAGACAAAGCGCGATAAATGTATGGCTTGTGGAAAATCCGAATAGTGCAGCTGCAGTCATGAAAACACTGACAGCGGTGATCTTTCCTGCACCGAAACGTTTAGTCAGACGGTCGCTTAGCAGGCTGGAGATGATGGTTCCGACTGCAATGATCATGGAAATCCCGCCGGCATAGGAAACAGGTACAGAAAATTCACGATACATCGTGGGCCAGGCTGAGCCTAAAAGAGAATCCGGCAATCCAAGACTAATAAATGCCAGATAAATAACAGCTAACAATAGTTGAAACATATATAACCTCCTGCTTGAATGTTCTTGTGTAATAATATCGACATAGCAAGCTTGATACAACTTAATTTCCGACATATAATATAAAAAAAACGCCAAGTTTGAAAAGGAGATGTGAATATGGCACTGCAGGAGTGCAGATTGAATCTGAATCAGAAATTAAAAGAACTCCGGCCGCATGGAACGCTGGAATTTCCATGTGCGGGGTATTCTTCATACTATACAGGGCGGCAGGAGGACAGCATTCCGTGGCACTGGCATGAAGAGATTGAGATGGTATATGTTGCAGAAGGCAGGTTGGAATTAAAAATACCATCGGAATCGTTTTATGTTGAAACAGGAGATGCGTTTGTAATCAATTCCAATGTGCTCCACTATGCGATCGCTGCGGATTATTGTAAACTACATTCTCTGGTGTTTCATCCTACGCTTATTTTAGGAAATGAAGATTCGGTTTTTGCAAAAAAGTATGTACGTCCGCTCGTATCCTGTCACGCATTTTCCGGCTGTGCGGTTTCCCGGTTTGAGAATGCACATGTGATTCAGTGGTTTTGCAGTGCGTTTGACGCGATCGTACAGGAACCTCCGGGATTTGAATTTGTCGTTAGGGAGAATTTATCTAGAGTTTGTTTTTTCCTGACAGAAAAATTTAAAGATGAGCTGGAGGTACCGGAGACACTTCAAAGTCAGGACAATTTGCGGATACGAAAAATGTTGGAGTATATCCAGAGATATTATTTTGATGATATTAAGCTGGCGGATATTGCGAAGGCGGCAGACATCGGAGAAAGAGAATGTTTGCGCTGTTTTCAGAAGACAATACAGCTTTCGCCCATCCAGTATGTTTTGAAGTACAGGATCATACGGGGAGCGGAAATGCTTTTGCATAATCCGGAAAACAGCATTTCTGAAATAGCAACTGCCTGTGGTTTTGAAAGTCCCAGTAATTTTTCTAAGATATTCAAACGGTTTTATAAGTGTACGCCGAGAGAGTATCGGAAAAAAGAAAATGATTAGTAAACAAAAATGCGGTTTACTAAAATTAAAAATGCATTTTGGTAAACTGAGGTAAAAAGTAAACTATATATAATATTTATGAAGTGGGTTTTAGAACCCGATTTTATATGCATAATACACAAAAAACATATCAATAATTCGTTAATAAATTACAAAAACAAGAAAAGTGTACAAGAAATATTTGACTTTAGGTAAAACTGGTTTATAATCAAGTTATAGTTAACCGGTTACTAAAAGCGAGATGAGTAAGACAGAAGAAAAAGGAAGGAAAAGGAGAAAGGCAAATGATAGGAATTATCGTTGCGGGACATGGAAATTTTCCGACAGGGATCATGAGCGCAGTAAGCCTCATTGCAGGAAATCCTGAGCATATAAAGGCGGTAGATTTTGTGAAGGGAATGTCCTCACAGGAATTAAAACAGAAGTTAGAAGAGCAGATGGAGGCGCTGGGGACTTCTGAGATCCTGGTCATGACAGATCTGTTGGGAGGAACCCCGTTTAATGTGGCATCCGGCATCAAAACAGAGAGTGGAAAAAGTATCAAAGTGCTGGCAGGAACGAACCTGGCTATGGCAGTGGAAGCAATCTTTTCTAGAGAGCTGATGGGATTGGAAGAACTGGCAGAAATTATCAGGCAGAGCGCAAAAGATGGTGTGGAGGACTTTGACAGTCTTGGAAATGATGATGAGATGATATTTGAAGACGGTGTCTGATCGCAAAGAGGGAAATCATGATTAAGAAGATAAATATTGAAGAGATTAAAAAACGAGAAGAGTTTTTGTACGGTAAACTGTTAACACGCAAAGAGGTAGAATATGCGCTGGAAGAGGCAAAGGCTTCTGTAAAAAGAAACATGGAGTATCTGAATGGAAAGTTTCCGTTTTCAGCAGCCTATAATTCTGAGCCGTTTCCATCAGAACGGGACGGAATGTACCCGATTACAGAAAATGTAGAGTGGACGACGGGATTCTGGACAGGACTAATCTGGCTGATGTATGA